>Ga0222712_10000012_pt1 | contig 255608 bp, 251 predicted proteins | sample C33_657DmetaG_FD_165043 | JGI IMG/M metagenome (GOLD analysis project Ga0222712, IMG submission 165043) | Estuarine water microbial communities from San Francisco Bay, California, United States - C33_657D | ecosystem: Environmental > Aquatic > Marine > Unclassified | place: USA: California...
TGAACCGCCTTCCAGCACCCAGTCGCAGTCGGAGACAGCAAAGCCGCTGGCTTCGGCAAGCTCACGCCCGATCGTCTGGTCGCCCTCATAATCAAAGCGGTTGCCCCATCCGTTGAAGCCGAAATTGCGGGCAATGCGGGCAGGACCAGTGCCGACGATGATGCATCCGGTATCGCGCAGCCAGACATCCCCGATCAGCCGGTCTTCGACGATGACCGCCGCTTCGCAAAGATCGCGGGCGCGTGCTGTGGCTGCTGCGCCCTTGGCAATCAGGTGGACGGTTTCTCCCCGTCCACCATCAAGTACGGCATTGGCGAATGCGGCGATCTGCTCCTGAGCTTTGGCCAAGGGTTCACCCCAAGCCTGCGCATCGGAGGGAAAGCCGATCCAGACCCGTTCGTGCGGTGCCCATTCGGGCAGCATTCGAATTGCCATGACCGGTTTACTTTGCAGTCCGGCTCTTGTCGCGAATGGCTCGGAACTCGTCACCCTCGACCCAGTTCGGCCAAGCCGTGGTCATCGCAAGCATCCGGCCAACGCGGTAATAGAGACGCAAGTCAGCCATGACGCCTGACCAGTCCCAGCTTTCGTCAAATTCATCACCGGGCGCGTGATAGCGGTTCTCTTCATAATCCTTGGCGGCCTTTTCAGCTGCTTCCTTGCCGCCATTCACCAGATCGTCCCCGCCTTCGAAATAGACCATCGGTACGCCCAGCTTGGCAAAGCTGAAATGGTCAGAACGATAATAGAAGCCCTTTTCCGGAGTTGGCTCACGATCGGGGGTGCGGCCCTCAATCTTTGCGGCTGCGTTCAAATAGCTGTCGAGGTCAGACTTGCCCATTCCGATCACGGTGAGGTTCTTGGCCGGGCCAGTCATTGAAAAGGCATCCATGTTCACACCGCCAACGGTCTTGGCGAGTGGGTAGATCGGGTTTTCGGCGTAATATTTTGAACCAAGCAGGCCGGATTCCTCTGCGGTTACCGCAAGAAAAACGATGCTGCGATCGGGTGCGCCGGCTTTCTTGTGCGCCTCGGCAAGTGCGACAAGGGCTGCGGTGCCAGTGGCGTTGTCGACTGCGCCATTGCAGATGTCGTCGCCGTCAACCGGTGTGCAGCGGCCCAGATGGTCCCAATGCGCGGTATAGAGGACATATTCGTCTGGCCGCTTGGCACCTTTCAAGACGCCCACAATGTTGCGGCTATTCTTCTTCGAGATTGCATTTTCAAAGCTCACACCCGCTTTGAGGTTGAGCGGCAATGCCTTGAAGCCTTTCTTCTTTGCTGCGGCCATCGCCTTTGCAAGGTCCTGTCCGCCAGCAGCCATGATCTGCGTAGCAACGTCTTTCTGCACCCAGCCATTGGCTTTTGTCTGGTCAGCACCGCCATTTTTCGATTGGGCAAGGAATTGTGGGCCGGTCCAGCTCGAGTTTACCACATTCCAGCCATAGGCTGCGGGTGCGGTATCGTGGACGATGAGTGCAGCTGCTGCGCCCTGGCGGGCCGCCTCCTCAAACTTGTAGGTCCAGCGGCCATAATAGGTCATCGCCTTGCCGCCGAAGGGGCCTTCCATACCCGGGGTGTCGAAATCGGGATCGTTGACGAGGATGAGAACGGTTTTGCCCTTCACATCCACGCCGGCATAATCGTTCCAGCCCTTTTCAGGGGCGTTGATACCATAGCCGACAAACACGACATCGCTATCCTTGATGTCTATCTTGGCTTGCTCCTGATAGGTGCCGGCGACAAACTGGTCGCCATAGGCAAAGCTCATGGCATTGCCATCCTTGCCAGTGATGGTCAGCGGAGTGAAATTCTTCGCAGCGATTTCAACGAGGGGGACGTCCTGTGTCCAGCCGCCGTCTTTTGTGCTGGAGGGGTTGCCCGGTTCAAGGCCAGCCGCCTTGAATTTTTCGATCATCAGCGCGACGGTTTTCTCTTCGCCTGCCGATCCCGGCGCACGTCCTTCATATTCGTCGGAAGACAAAATGCGCGTGACATCTTTCATCGTTGCTTCCGAAAGGTCGGGCACGCTGACTTCGGGCATTTCAGCCACATCGGCTCCGTCGATTTTCTTGCAGCCCGAAAGGGCGAGCGCAGTAACAAGGGCAAGCGTCAACAGGCGCATGATATTCTCCAATATTGATTGACCGCGCTTCTGCCAGACAGCGCGCGGCGGCTCAAACGAAAAAGGGCGGCTCCCAATTCAGGAACCGCCCCCAATTTCATGCGCTATGGCGCTCAGAACTTCAGGCCGATACCGACGCCAGCAACATTGGCATCGGTGCCGTCGTAAAAGTAACGACGATATTCAACCTTGCCATAGACTTTGTCGGTGAAGCTGTGCTGATAGCCTGCGCCAGCGTTGAATTCATCGCCATCGGCGACGTCATAGGCTGCGGCGACATAGAGCTTGCCTTTTTCGCCAATTTTGGCGCCTAGGCGTCCGCCGACATTGACGAGGTCTGCGCCTTCGAAGTCGGTGTCGTACGAAACTTCAGGGCCGGCAAATACGGTTTCGCCAAGATCAAAGTCATATCCGGCAGCAACACCGCCGATAAAGTCTTCGGCACCGCCGCCCCATGCAATACCCGCACGGCCTTCGACGCGGCCTTCACCGGCAGCCATGGCCGGGGTTGCGATAACGGCAGCAGCAGCTGCGGCGAGAGCGATAAGCTTTTTCATTTTTTATGTCCTTGATTTAAGGGAGATAAACCACCTGAGTGGCTGTCCCCGATCTAGGAAGGCAAAGCTTGCTCGAAAATGAATGTTATGCGGAATTGTAATTAATAGACCAAAAAATGTTGTAATATTGCCACAGAATCGACGCTCTATTCGACGAACGGCCATCGGCCGGAGACAAAAAAAGAGCGGCCGAAGCCGCTCTTTCGAACATTTGCGATGGACCGCTGATTAACGCGAATAGAATTCGACGACCAGATTGGGTTCCATCTTCACCGGATAAGGCACTTCGTCCAGCGTCGGGACGCGGGTGAAGGTCACCTTGTCGTTGCCATCGGTGCTGACATAATCAGGGATGTCGCGCTCGGGCAGGCTCTGTGCTTCGATAACGAGCGCCATTTCCTTGGCCTTGTTGCCGAGGCTGACGACGTCACCGGGCTGGATCAGGCGGCTGGCGATGTTGCACTTCACGCCGTTGACGCGGATGTGGCCGTGGCTGACGATCTGGCGGGCAGCGAAGATGGTCGGTGCAAACTTGGCACGATAAACGACCATGTCGAGGCGGCGCTCAAGCAGACCAATCAGGTTCTGCGAGGTATCGCCCTTCATGCGGTCAGCTTCCTGGTAGGCGCGCTTGAACTGCTTCTCGGTGATGTCGCCGTAATAGCCCTTCAGCTTCTGCTTTGCGCGGAGCTGCAGACCATAGTCGGAAAGCTTGCCCTTGCGGCGCTGGCCGTGCTGACCCGGGCCATATTCGCGGCGGTTTACCGGCGATTTCGGACGGCCCCAGATGTTTTCGCCAAGACGACGGTCAATTTTATACTTCGAATTCTGACGCTTCGACATGTGTCAAAGTCCTTTCAATTTGCTGTCATTTTTGGTCCCGGAACCGCACCAAACCGCCAATTTGCGGTTTGCGGCCACTGCTTCACCGGGGTGCAGGGCCAATTGCGAAGGCGCGCCTATGGCGGGGAGTGTGGATAAAGTCAAGTATCGGCTCGACAGAATGGCGCCGTAATCCTAATGGCGCGGGGCATGACACTAAAAAATTCTCCCAATGCTGTAAAAGATCCGGCTGATTGCGCCGATATGGCAGAAGTCCGCGCCGGTGTGGATGATGTTGACGCGCAGATTGTCCAGCTGCTTGCCCGGCGTTTTGGCTACATGGATGCCGCTGCCCGCATCAAACAGGATCGCGACACGGTGCGCGATGAAGTTCGCAAAGCGCAGGTCATTGCAAATGCACGCAAGGCAGCGCTTGAACTTCGGATCCCGCAGGACGTCGTTTCTGATATGTGGGAAACGCTGGTCGAAGGCTCGATTGCTTACGAGTTTGCCCGATGGGACGCTCTGCGCGGTTGATTAGCGTTTGCGTTCCTTGAACGCGCTCAACACGCCGCGAAGCGTACGAATTTCAAGGCTGTTCCAACCCGGCTTGGTCAAAAGGTTGCGCAAAGTGAGCTTCGTGGCCCCGGTGCGTTCCGGCGGGAAGAAATAGTCGCGCTCCTCCAACAGTCCGAAAAGCTGCCCAATCATTCCGTCGAGTTCCTCCTGCGGGGCGGGCGGATCAAGTTCAACTTTGGGCGGGCTTTCAAGACTCTGGTGTTTCGACCATTCATAAGCGCAGAGGATGACCGCCTGCGCAAGGTTGAGTGAACCGAATTCCGGATTGATGGGCACGGTGATGATGGTCCGCGCCACCGCTACTTCGTCGGTTTCCAGCCCGGAACGTTCAGCGCCGAACAAGATGGCGGATCGGCCCTGTGCCGACAGCATTTCGTTGGCTGCTTCTTCGGGGGTCAGCACCGGTTTGGTGACCCCACGCTTGCGGACAGTCGTCGCATAGATGTGGCTGATGTCTGCGGTTGCCTCTGCAAGCGTGTCGAAAACTTCCGCCCGCTCCAGAACAATGTCCGCCCCGGATGCAGCAGGGCCAGCAGAAGGATTGGGCCAGCCGTCGCGCGGATTTACGATCCGCATCTCGGTAAGGCCAAAGTTAAGCATGGCGCGCGCCGCCTTGCCAATATTCTCGCCCAGTTGCGGGCGCACAAGGATGATAATGGGTGCGGAGGTCACTTCTTGGCGGCTTCGGCGACGTTGCTCGCGAAATCCTCAAAATCCTTCGCTTCTTCAAATTCCTTATAGACGCTGGCGAAGCGGATATAGGCGACGGTATCGAGGCCTTTGAGGCCATCCATCACATATTGGCCAATACGCGAAGTTTCGATCTCGGTTTCGCCCAAGGTTTCCAGTTGGCGCTGGATGCCGGAGACGAGCTTGTCGATCCGGGTTTGGTCAATCGGGCGTTTGCGGCAGGCAACGGCCACCGAACGCTCTAGCTTTTCGCGCTCGAACGGCTCACGCCGTCCTTCGCTTTTCAGAACCGTCAATTCGCGGAGCTGGATACGCTCGAAAGTCGTGAAGCGCGCACCGCACCCTTCGCACTGACGCCGACGGCGAATGGCAGCTCCATCCTCTGTAGGGCGACTGTCTTTGACCTGGCTGTCATCATGTCCGCAAAAAGGGCAGCGCATTATTTCTCTTTTTCTTGGTTCTTTTTCTTGTTCACGTGCCGATAGGCCACGATGCCTGCACCGATAACTGCGCCGGTTGCAAGACCGATCGGTGCCAGAATGCTGGCCGCAGCACCGATCGCCGCGCCGCCTGCAACTTTTTTCACCGTATCCTGATCGGCAAGATGCTTTCCGGTGTGATAGGCGTCCTTGGTCGCGCCCCACAGTTCGTCAGCGGCTTCGCCAACATAATGCTTCGCCTGGTTGGCGATGCTTTCCTCCGAGAGCTTCTCAGGAGTCTTCGCACCGCATTTCGGGCAAAACTTCATGCCTTCGGAGATTTCAGCCGAACATTCATTGCACATTTGGGACATCACTTGCCTCCCTTCATCTCTGTATTAGATGAGTAAGTCACTTGCCCGTTTCAAGTGCAATTATAGCTCAGGACGGATAAATCGGGAAGCGGGCACACAATGCCTCGGCTTCTTCCTTCACCCGTGCTTCTATCTGGCCGTCGCCAGCCTCTCCATTTTTGCGCAAACCTTCGACGACATCGGCAATCATGCGGCCAATTTCGCGGAACTCTGCCGGACCAAATCCGCGCGTTGTTCCCGCCGGGGTGCCAAGACGCAGGCCCGAGGTAACAAAAGGCTTTTCCGGATCGTAAGGAATGGCGTTCTTGTTGCACGTGATCGACGCACGGTCGAGCGCATGCTCGGCATGCTTGCCCTTGGCCTGCTTGGGTCGCAGGTCGACCAGCATCGAGTGGTTATCGGTGCCGCCGGATACGATATCGAGGCCCTGTTCCTGCAGGCTTCCAGCCAACGCCTTCGCATTCTCGACAACGCTCGCGGCGTAGGTCTTGAACTCCGGGCGCATCGCTTCAGCAAAGCAGACGGCCTTGGCCGCGACAACATGCATCAGCGGGCCGCCCTGAAGGCCGGGGAAGATTGCCGAGTTCATCTTCTTCGCAATGGCTTCGTCGTTCGAAAGAATGATGCCCGATCGCGGACCGCGGAGCGACTTGTGCGTGGTCGACGTTACGATATGCGCGTGCGGTATTGGTGATGGATGCGCACCACCTGCGACAAGGCCGGAGATGTGCGACATATCGACCAGCAGGTACGCACCGACTTCATCGGCAATGGCGCGGAAAGCAGCCCAGTCCCAAGTGCGCGAATAGGCCGTACCGCCTGCGATGATCAGTTTAGGTTTGTTTTCACGCGCAATGCGCGCAACTTCGTCCAGATCGATGCGGTGGCTTTCGCGGTCTACGCCGTAGGAAACCGGGTTGAACCATTTGCCCGACATGTTGACCGGGCTGCCATGCGTCAAGTGTCCGCCTGCGGCAAGATCGAGGCCCATGAAGGTATCGCCCGGCTGCAGCAGCGCAAGGAACACCGCCTGGTTCATCTGGCTTCCGCTATTGGGTTGCACATTGGCGAAATTGCAACCGAACAGCTTCTTGGCGCGTTCGATGGCGATGGTTTCGATCTCATCGACATATTCGCATCCGCCATAATAGCGCTTGCCCGGATAGCCTTCGGCATATTTGTTGGTCAGCACTGAACCCGTTGCTTCGAGCACCGCGCGGGAGGTGATGTTTTCCGAAGCGATCAGTTCGATCTTGTCCTGCTGGCGCTTCAGCTCCTGCGCAATCCAGCCTGCGATTTCGGGATCGCGCTCGGCTAGGCTCTGGGTGAAGAAACCGTCGGGCTGGACGTCATTGGCGGCAGAGGCGGTCATGCGGGATCCTTTGCGAAGTCGGGATTGGATAATTTGCCTACGCGGCGAACATGGCGGTCACCGGCGAAGGGTGTTGAGAGAAATGCGTCAAGACAGGCTTTGGCCATATCGATACCCGTCAGGCGTGCGCCCATGGCGATAACGTTGGCGTCGTTATGTTCGCGTGCCAGCTTTGCGGATAGCGGTTCGGAGACAAGGGCCGCGCGACAACCGGGATTGCGGTTCACTGCGATTGAAATGCCAATACCCGAACCGCAAAGCGCAACTCCAAAGTCCGCTTTGCCAGAGGCGACACTGTCTGACAGCTTATAGCCATAATCTGGATAGTCGACCGAGCTCTCATCATATGGACCAAGGTCTTCAACTTCATGACCCGCGGCTTCCATATGCGCAACAAGCGCTGATTTCAGCGCGATGGCGGCATGATCGGAAGCAATTGCAATGCGCATGGGCCTGTCTTTCCGCGCGGGTGAGTCGGGATGCGCGGTCTCTAGTGGAGGGGCGCAAAAAAGGCCATGCCGAATTTGGGCGGTATCGCAGCTTGACCGCGACCTTCCACAGCTTTTATCGAAGCCTGATGACTTCTGCCATTCTTTCGATCGCCATGTTGGGCGGGTTCGCGCTGCTTTGGGGCGCCTGGAAACTATGGAAGCGCGAAGGCAACAGCCAGAAAGTTTGGCTCATGGTTGCGGCAGCGCTTATCCTTTTCGCCAATGTCGCGATCTGGACGGTGCCTGATGACAAGGGCCAGTCGTTGGTGGAATCCACCGACCAGCCCTGATTGCATCACTTGATCGGACAGGCCGGATCGAGCCGCATATCGAGATAATTTTCGACCGACGCCAGCAGCAGTTCCATTTCATTCTCGTAGAAATGGTTTGCGCGCGGAATTTCATCATGATGGATCGTGATGTGCTTTTGCGTGCGCAGCTTGTCGACCAGCTTCTGGACGGAGTTGGGCGAAACCACCTCGTCCTGCGCCCCATGGATGATGATGCCCGAAGAGGGGCAGGGGGCAAGGAAGCTGAAATCATACATGTTCGCGGGCGGCGAGACCGAGATGAAACCGCGCACTTCGGGGCGGCGCATCAGCAATTGCATGCCGATCCACGCGCCAAAGCTGAAACCTGCAATCCAGGTTGAGCTGGCTTCGGGATGGAATGCCTGCACCCAATCGAGCGCTGCTGCAGCATCGGAGAGTTCGCCAATGCCGTTATCGAATTCGCCCTCGCTGCGTCCGACGCCGCGGAAGTTGAAACGGAGAACGGCGAAGCCGCGTGCGACGAAAATCTTGTACATCGCCTGCGTGATGCGGTCATTCATCGTGCCGCCTGCTTGCGGGTGAGGGTGCAGGATCATCGCAACAGGCGCGCGTGGGCGCGGCGGCGGCGAAAAGCGGGCTTCGATGCGGCCTTCGGGACCGGGAATTGCAATTGCGGGCATAAGGTGTTTCTAACCTGAGGAATTATAGGGCTGCATCACCCTTCGGGCTAGGCAGCGGTCGACCGGCTATATAGAAGCGAATGCGATTTTCGCAACCTTAACGGACAGTATTGCCCATAATGAAGCCTGATCGTCTCTATCTGGACCATGCTGCGACGACACCGCTGGTGCCGGTCGCGCGTGAGGCGATGGCCGAAGCTCTGTCGCGCTGGGCAAATCCATCGAGCCCGCATGGCGAGGGAAGGGCGGCGCGTGCGGCGCTGGAAGATGCGCGAAAGCGAATTGGCCGTGCATTGGATTGGGACGGCGAAATCCTTTTCACCAGCGGCGCCAGCGAAGCAATTGCACTGGCCCTGAAGGGTTTTGATGCGGTGGCAAGCGCGGTAGAGCATGACGCAGTGATTGCCGCCGTTGGCGATGAGGCACGCATTTCGGTTGACGGCCAAGGCATCGTAAAGCTGGGCTCGATAGCCAGTGGCAGGCGCTATGCAATCCAGCAGGTGAATAATGAAACCGGCATTATCCAACCGCTGGCCGAACTGGCACCAATCATACACGACGGTGACGGGCTATTGGTGGCCGATTGTTCGCAAGGTGCCGGGAAACTGCCATTGCCCGATGCGGACATCATCATCCTATCGGCGCACAAGCTTGGCGGGCCACCCGGCCTTGGTGCGTTGCTGACTCGCGATCTGGGTCTGCTCAAACCTACAGGCGGGCAGGAAAAGGGGTATCGGCGCGGGACAGAGAATTTGCCGGCGGTGATGGGCCTTGCTGCCGCGCTGGAAACCGGGTTCGACTGGATGGAAAATGCGAGCCGGCTTCGCGCAAAACTCGATGCGGAGATCGAGGCTGCGGGGGGCGAGGTTGTGGGCAAGATGTCTCCACGGCTTGCAACCATTGGCAGTTACCGGATGCCCGGGATTTCGGCTTCGAGCCAGCTAATCTCGTTCGACCTTGCCGGTATCGCTATTTCTGCGGGAAGCGCTTGTTCGTCGGGCGCATTGAAAGCCAGCCATGTACTGACCGCTATGGGCTGGGATGCAAAAGCGGCAGGTGAGGTGGTCCGCGTAAGCTTTGGCCCACAAACCTGCAATGCTGACATCGACCGCTTCGTCGCAGCGTGGAAAGCCATTTACGAGCGGGCCCAAGCAGCATGAGCGAAACCATCTATCTGGACTATCAGGCAACAGCGCCGTTGGCAGCTGAGGTGTTTGCCGCGATGGAGCCTTGGCTGAAGGAACAGTTTTGGAACCCGCACAGCGCGCATGCCGGTGGACGTAAGGCTGCCGCGGCAGTCGAATTTGCGCGGACTCAGCTGGCTAGCTTGCTGCCACCAGATGGGCGCGTGATTTTCACCAGCGGTGCTACCGAAGCGATCAACCTGGCAATAAAAGGCTGCCGATTGCCAGTTTCGGCTTTGGCAAGCGAACATGCAGCGGTGCTCGATTGTGTAGAATATCTTCGTGGAGACATCATCCCGGTCGATCCCGATGGCAGAATTGCAGAAATGCCATCCCAACCGGGGCTGTTCGCCGCAATGCTGGTGAACAATGAAATCGGCACCATTCAGCCCGTTGCTGACATCGCGGCGACTGTCCATTCGCGTGGGGGGCTGTTGTTGTGCGATGCCGTGCAGGGTTTCGGCCGTGTCGCTATCCCCGACGGACCCGATTTAATCGCGATTTCAGGCCACAAAATCCATGGGCCCAAAGGGATCGGCGCGCTGTGGGTGCGCGACGGCATAGAGCTTGAGCCGCTGATCCATGGCGGCGGGCAGGAGCAAGGGGTGCGATCGGGTACATTATCGCCCGCACTATGCGCAGGTTTTGGCGCGGCGGCGATGCTGGCAAGCGAACGGCTGGAGGTAGATGCCGAACATGTGTGCCGCCTCTGGGATCACGCGGTTGAGTTGTTTGCCGATTGGACCATCAATGGTTCAATCGAGCAGCGCTATAAGGGCAATCTCAATATTCGCCGTGAAGGCCTCGATGTCGGGCGCTTGATGTCGGAATGTCGCGATGTGCTGTTTTCAGCCGGAAGCGCCTGTGCCAGCGGTTCAGGCCGCCCCAGCCATGTGCTCCGCGCGATCGGATTGGCCGATGCACAGGCAAAATCCTCTATTCGCTTGGGCTTTGGACGCTATACGACGCTCGAAGAGATCGAACGCGCTGCGCACTCGATCAATGCAGCGGCTGAAAGGCAATTGGCATGAAGGTCCATTTCATCAGCCCCGATGGCGAAACCACACAGACAGTGGAGGCCAAGCCGGGCGACAATTTGCTCGAAATCGCGCAAAATGCCGGGCAACCGCTTGAGGGAACCTGCGAAGGGCAAATGGCCTGTTCGACCTGCCATGTCATCATCGCAAAGGAATGGTTCGACAAACTTAGCCCTGCGAGTGAGGATGAGGAGGACATGCTTGATCTGGCCAGTGGCGCACGGCGGACTAGCAGATTGTCCTGCCAGGTAGACCTGACTGCGGAATTGGACGGGTTGGTGGTTCACATTCCCGCCGAGAGCCGCAACATGCAGGGAATTTGATCCCCTTCACTTCCCATTCACCCAAAATCGCTTATATAGGGAGGGTCCGGTTCGCCGGACTATGGCGATAAATTGCGATGTGCAATAGATGCAGCGGACCCGGGGGCGGTACCCGGCAGCTCCACCATTTACCCCGTTTTGCGGGGCAATTGACGGGGCTGAACTAGGATCGACGTGCGTTGAAAAGCATTGTTTTCGCCCGGCATGAATAAGCCGTGAAATGGTTCACAACTCATAAGTGCCAACGATAACGAAGCACTTGCTCTCGCAGCATAATTCCGGGCCTCACGGTCTAGAATTATTCTAAAAGAACGCGGCCGGACCGGCCGGGCAACAGAAAGGTTACAGCGGCCCCCCGGAGCCGGGCAACAGAATCCGGGGACCTATTCGTTCCCGAACATACGCTGCAGCTCAACCGCCTCTAGCATTTTCGCGGCGGCTACAAAAACTGCGCCAAGGCAGCAGAGGAATAGCAATTTTCCGCCAAATCCCGGATACTGCGTCAGATAGGCTTCGCCGCGCTTTACGGCACCAAGGCCCAAGGCATAGGTAATGAGGAAGACCTCAGTCTTGGTCTTGATCTGGAAAAGGCGCGCGATTTTCTTCATAGGTTAACGAACGAACACGCAAATGCCGTGCCAGTCCAGCATATTTACCAAAAAAGATGGTTAACGCTGGATCGATTTGTAAACTATTCCGACATTATCGCAGTTCGCCCAATCCACAGGCATCAAGCAACGCCAATCGGGCTTTTTGAACGTGCTCAACCAAGGCTGGGTCAGCAAGCTGATCGGGTGCAATGCTTTCGGGCCAATGTTCGGCAATGACATCCGCCATCCGGTCCAGCTTTGTTTCATCGGCAATGAAGCGCGGGTCGACCGTTGTGGGATCCGCCACGACGCGCAGGCGCAGACAGGCAGGACCACCTCCATTGGCCATTGATTGGCGCACATCCACCGGAACGAGCCTACGGATCGGGCCGTTGCCCGCAACATGTTCTTCCAGCCATCCCCAGACATTCAGGTTGGCTTGCGCTTCGGTGGGAAGGATCAGGGCCATTCCACCGCCATCGGGAAGCGTGACCAACTGGGCGTTGAACAAATAGCTTTGGATGGCGTCGGCGAGGCTGACGCGATCGGCCGGAACGATCACAATCTCCGCCTCTGGCATCCGCGCCTTGATCGCTTCATAGGCAGTTTCTGGTTCTTCAAAGGCCTGTTCGTGGGTGAACAACACGCGTTCATTGGCGACAGCAACTACATCGTTGTGGAATGCACCCGCAGCAATTGCGACTTCAGATTGCTGGATGAACAATGTCCGTTCGGGATTAAGCCGATGCGCGCGCGCCACCGCTTTCGACGCCTCAATATGCTGCCGGGCGGGGAAGGGGCCGCCCGATTTGCCATAGACGAAGATTTCAAGCCCGGCCTCGCCGTGCGAAGGGCAAAGCCGCATGAAATTTGCTGCGCCTTCGTCGCCAAATGGCGGAGGGACGGGGCCATGCACCGTAAAATGGCGTTCATCAGCAAAGGCCAATTTCAACTGTGCGAGTGTTCCCGTCCATTCATGGCTGCGATGCGCCATTGTCAGCAGGTTGGCGGCTGAAAGATGGCATCTGCCATCCGTCGTGTCGGGCGCAGGCGAAACGGTTGCGGCATTTGCGGCCCACATTGCCGATGCCGAAAAGGCCGCAGCGCGAATGTGCGGGTCGGCAGTGGTCATATCGGTCGTAAGCCCGGCCAGCCAAGCCTTGTTGGGCCGGTCAAGCGGCATGAAAAATCCTTGGGCAAGCCCAAGGCACAAATTGGCGCGCATCTTTTCGATGCCCTGCAAGGCCGCAGCACGCGGCTGCGAAACTGCACCGGCATTGTTGGCGGACGCGATATTGCCCGGGCTCAATCCCGCATAGTTGTGGCTCGGCCCGATAATGCCGTCAAAGTTGATCTCAACCAACGCCATAGTCACCACCGGGGAACGAAAGTGACGGTATCGCCGGTGCCGACACCCAGATTGGCCGCACATTGGGTGTCGAGAATGACGCCATTGTCGTGCTGCTCGATCCAGCCGTACGAGGCCCTGAAATCCTGCAATAGGCCGTGTGTGACCAGCATCTTGGTTCCGCCTGACTTGCCCTCGTGCGGATCGCCGAGCGTGTCGCTCAATGTCAAGATTTGGGCGTCCTTCGCCTCGCGTACGCTGCGGATCTGGTCGGTCCGCACAGTCATGGTGGGGCCGCCATCAAATATGTCGATATAGTTTTCCCAAGCAAAACCCTCTTCCTCCAGCATGCGCATTGCCGCGCGTCCTGTGGGATGCGGGACGCCGATCACATGGCGTGCCGCCTCGGATAGCATCGCGATGTAAACCGGGTGTTTGGGCATCAGGTCAGCGATAAACTGATTGCCATGTTTGGCGTTGAATTCATCGGCATCCTGGAAATTCATTCCGAAGAACCGGCCCGCAACGCCATCCCAAAAAGGCGATCCGCCGGCCTCATCAATCACCCCGCGTAGTTCGGCAAGCGTGCGGTCGGCAAAGCGTTCGCGATGGTTGCGGATGAACAGATAGCGGCTTCGCGCGATGAGCATGCCAAGACCACCGGCCCGCTCACCCGGGTGGAGGAATAGGCCGCCGACTTCGGTTGCCCCTTCAAGGTCGGTCGAAAGGTTCAGGATATCGGCACGGAAGGTGCGATCGAGTTCGACACTGTGCTGTGTCAATGCGCCGATGCGATAGCTGTAAAAGGGCCATTTCTGCCCAACTGCGGAGAAAATCTGGCAAGTGCCGCGAACTTCGCCGGTCTCGAGATTTTCGAGAACGAATACAAAAAGGTCATCACCCACACCTTCGCCAATCCTGGCAAAGCCCTCGGCAGAGCGCTCCAACTTGGCCGTCAGCGCCTTGCGATCAGGCGGGAGGTTCGTAAATCCGCCCCCCGTTCGCTTTGCCATTTCATACATGGGTTGGAGGTCCGACGGGTTCGCCGGACGGATAATGAACTTCATATGGCCCCTTTTTGCGCGATCCGAAGCATGGTCAGCGTGGAAAGTTTCGCCCTTTCGACCAGACTTTCGGTAATCAGAAATTCGTCGCTGCTGTGAATGCTGCCCCCGCGCACGCCCATTGTATCGACCACCGGTACGCCGCAGGCAGCGATATTGTTGCCATCGCAAACGCCGCCGGTTGACTTCCACCCGATCGATAGCCCCAGATCTTCGCCGCATTTCTTGACCAAGCCAAATAGGCGTTCGGCATCGGGCGTCAGCGGCTTGGGCGGTCGGTTAAAATGCCCATGCAGATGGATGGAAACCTCATGCTCTGCCTGAATTAGATCAATCAAGCGTTTGATTTCATTTTGTGCATATGTTTCCATCGCAGGATCGTGCGGCCGGAAGTTGACACGTAATACTGCATGATCGGGCACAACATTGTTGGGGCTGCCTCCGTCGATCTTTGCCGGATTTACCGATAGCCCATCGCGGGCCAGCGCTTTCAAACGAAGTGCAAGATCGGCCGCGGCCAACAAGGCATTGCGCCCCTCTTGTGGATTGCGGCCCGCATGCGCGCTGCGCCCGGTTACAATCATCGAGAAATTGCCACTCCCTGCACGAGCGCCCGCCAATGTGCCATCAGGTAGTGCTGATGGTTCATATGTCAGTGCCGCAACTTTCCCTTGGGCAAGGTGCTTGATCAATTCCGCCGACGAGGCCGAACCGGTTTCCTCATCGCTGTTGATCATCACCTGATAACCGACGCTTCTGAATTCAGGTGCCGTTTCCGCAGCGGACAGCGCCGCGAGCATCACCGCAATGCCGCCCTTCATGTCGGCAACACCGGGGCCATTGAGCACGCCTTCATCCAGCCACTGCAGTTGCTGGAAGGGGTGATCGACCGCAAATACGGTATCCATATGGCCGGTCAGCAAGAGCTGGATAGGCGCTTCGGGTCGGACGGTTGCGACCAAATGTCGCCCGTGCGCTACCTCGACAATTGAACCGTCAGCCAGCACTTTCTCAACCGGCGCTGGCTCAACCAGTTCAACTTCGCCGTGAAGCGACGAAAAGGCATCGGCCAGCAGGCTGGCCGTGGTGGCAAGGCCCTTCAGATTGCCGGTGCCGCTATTGATTTCTGACCAGATTTGCACCTGCGCAAGCATCCGATCATGGTCGGGCCTTTCGAGCGCGGCGAGTTCCGATTTGGAAAGCGGTTGCATTTGATACCTCTAGCGAGGCAAAGCCGAAAGCGCCACCCCTAGCGGAGCGTGTCAATCTTTCGTGCAAGCTCGATCCACTCTTCGATTGTCACCGTTTCCGGACGACGATCAGCGGCAATTCCGACGAGTTCCAGCGCATCGAGCGCCTTTGGCACTGGCTTCAGGCTCTGACGCAGCATCTTGCGGCGCTGACCAAAGGCGGCAGCTGTCAAAGTTTCGAGCATCGCCATGCGTACGCCAACAGGTTGCTCTTTCGGGACGAGATGCACGACCGCTGACATGACTTTGGGCGGCGGCGTGAAAGCGCTTCGATGCACCGGCATCGCAATCCGCGCTTCGCAACGCCATTGAGCCAGAATTGCCAAACGCCCATAGGCATCGGTTCCCGGCCTGGCGACAATGCGATCCGCGACCTCACGCTGGAACATCAGGGTCAGCGATTTCCATTCTGGCGGCCAGTTCTCGCCGCCCAACCAACGCACAGCCAGCGCCGTGCCGACATTATAGGGCAGGTTGGATGCGATATGGAATGGATCGCCAATTTCGGCAGCCGGATCAACCTTCATGGCATCGCCTTCGATCACGCGAAGCTGACCTGGAAATGCCGCAGAAAGTTCCTCCAACGCCGGCAGGCAGCGACGGTCTCTCTCGACCGCGGTTACCTTTGCACCCGCCCGCAATAAAGCCCGCGTCAGTCCGCCGGGCCCGGGACCGACTTCATAGACATTTTGATCTTTCAACGATCCCGGAATGGCGGCGATGCGGTCAAGCAGTTGCTCGTCGAAAAGGAAATTTTGGCCCAGTGCTTTGCTCGCCGACAGGCCATGTTTGGCGATAACCTCGCGAAGTGGGGGCAATGCCGGGTTGTTCATGCAGCGCAAGCTGCCGCATAGGCCTTGCGATTGGCGACGGCTTCCCCAGCCATCCTTATCGCAGCGATCATCGAATCGGCGCGCGCTTCACCTTTGCCGGCGATGCCAAAGGCAGTGCCATGGTCGGGCGAAGTGCGCACGATCGGCAGCCCGAGCGTAATGTTCACTGCCTCGTGGAAGTACAGCGTTTTCAATGGAATCAACGCTTGGTCATGATAGGCGCAGAGTGCGGCGTCGAAATTCTGCCGTGCCTCCGCATGGAACATCGTGTCGGCGGGCAGGGGGCCGATCACATCATAACCCTCTTCGGTGATGGTTTTGAGCGCGGGTGCAAAGATGTCGATCTCTTCACGACCCAGATTTCCACTTTCCCCAGCATGTGGATTGAAACCAGCAACAGCCAAACGCGGATTGGAAATTCCGAAATCGCGCATCAGGCCCTTTGCGGTTGCCCGAATGCGGCGCCGGATAAGGCGGACATCAAGTTGCGCGGCGACGCTCGCCAGCGGGATGTGTGTGGTCATCGGGACGACGCGCAGGTCCGGCCCGGCCAGCATCATCACCGCATTACGCCGTTCGACACCGCAACGTTCGGCGACAAATTCGGTCTGCCCCGGATAGTTGAAACCGATCGCATAGAGTTGCGCTTTAGAGACCGGCCCCGTTACCAATCCGGCTACCGTTCCAGAACGGGCAAAACCTGTTGCCAGCTCCAACGCTTGCAGGGCGCAATGTGCGCCGTCCAAATCGGGTGATCCAGGAACAATTGAGCTGCACGAATGGACGTGGAACACCGGCAACGCGTCGTTAAAACGCTCCGCTGCCTGATCGGGATTGTCGATCCTGATCACGGGCCCATCCCAGTGATGCGCAAAGCTTGCCATGTCACCAATGGCAAAAAATGCCTGTAATTTGCACTTTTTACGCGCTTCCCATGCCTTGCCAATAATTTCGGGCCCAACTCCCGCAGGATCTCCGCTGGAAATCGCCAGCGGCAATCGTATTTCAGGCGCTGCCATCAATTATATTCGACAATCGCATCACGACGAAGGTCGCGCAGATAGAGGCGCGCGCGCTTGTTGATACGCTCGTCCTCAAGGCGCGACATGACGTCATCGAAGGATTCCTGCGTCGTAGCTTCGGGTGCATCGCGTCCACAAAGCACGAATACGCGAATACCATCCTGCATCGAACCATAAGGCGGGGTGGACTGGCCAACTGGCAGGTCGAGCATGATTTGCTGGAGCGGCCCGGGCAGGTCGCGCACCTTGATGCCATCACGGTTTACGACATCGGCCGACAGCGTGCGCGCGATTTCGTCAGCGGTGCCGCAGCCGCGTATTTTCTGCGTCTCTTCGCTAAAGCGCTTCACTACCGGCCCGGCCTGGGCTTCGGTCATCCCTGCAGGAAACGAGATCGCTAGCTGCTTAAGGCTGAGCATCGAATCGCGCGGATCGGTGGTTGCCACTTGTCGGCGATCAATCAGCAGGAGAAGCGAAATGCCGCCCGGAGCGGGCACGGCAACAATTTCGTTGTTGCTCATTTCAGCGGCAGCGGTTGCCAGCGACTGTGGAAGCTGTTCAAGCCTGACCCATCCCAGATCGCCACCGACAGCTGCAGTCGATGCCTCGGAAAACTGGCGGGCATAGGCCGTGAAGGAACCGCCCTGCTGGATCTGTTCCAAAATCTTGCGGGCGTTGGCGAATACCTGTTCCTGATTTTCGGGCGTTGCCGAGAGATAGATTTCTCCCAAGCGGTATTCGGTCGTGCCTTTGGTCGTGTTGATGCGCTCGATGATCGCGTTCACTTCATCATCGCTGACGTTGATGAAAGGGCGTACATTTCGGCTGAGCAAGCGGTTCCACGAAAGCTCTGCCTTGATCTGGCGCTTGAGCGTCGCGATCGAACTGCCACGCGATGTCAGATATTTATCGGTGTCGGCCACCGAACGCTTGAAGTTCTGCTCTGCGACACGCTCGAAATACTGGTTGACCTCGGCATCGGTGACTTCGATTTCATTCGCAGCTGCTTCCTGGATCTGCAGGCTCTCATCGATCAAGTTCTGCAGAATCTGGGTACGGAAACGCGCCATTTCCTCCGGGGGAAGCTGGTTTTCGTTAGCGATCACAATCAATGCCAAACGTTGGTCAACGTCGGTACCGGTAATGATTTCACCGTTAACTATGGCGGTCGCCTTGCGGACATTGGGATCGCTCGGCTTGGCCAATAGCTGGCCACCTTCAGGTATATCCAATGCCTGTTGAGGAGCAGCATCATCCGCAACGGTCTGGCTGCTCGCTGGCGTCAAAGCCAATACGGCTGTCACAGAACTTACCAGAGCAATGCGGAAAAAGGTTTTCATTTCAAACTTCCAAGAATGGCCGATACAGGCCGCGCGCAATAAGAGGCGATGGCTGAACGATAGCTGAAAAGCCGATTACCCCCTTTGATGCCTTCCTTAGACGCCCAGATTTTTAAATTCCAGTCGGAAGAGGAAAGTGTTGCCACGCCGCGCATCACCCGTTGGCTGGTAGTCGCGCCGCCAGGTTACCGCGATCGACAGGCAATCATCGTCATAGGCAAGGCCGAGGCGATGTCGAATGGCCTCGAAACCATCAGATATGGCGAGCGGGTCTTCGTTCTTGTCGGTAAGGTCGATAATCGTCGAGCCGAACAACGACCAGTAGCGGGCCAAGCGCAACCTTCCCGCCAAGCGGACTTCTTCACGGTCTGCCAAATCTTCAAGTGTAGGGCCAATGTCGCGGTTCAACCGCAGATAGCCGACCTGCACATAGGTGCTGCGTGACCCAACCGTCGCGTCGACTTCATTGCGGCGTATCGCAAAATTATCCTTGTCCAGCCGGAAGCGGTGGGTCAGTTTTACAAAATCGCGAAAGCGAAATTCGCTCCGCCCCACAATATCCGAAAGCTTGTCCGTAATTCCCGTGCCGTCGGGGAATAGCGACGCCTGGTTGGAGAGGCGATAGCTCTGGCCGATATTGAAATCGAAACTGGTCTGCTTGCCTTTGACCGACCAATCGAGGCCGTAGGTAACCCGCAAATTATCTTCGATCCGGTCATATCCGGGGAAGCGGTTGAGTGCGAATAGGTTGCTGTCTTCCAGATCGACCGCACGCGCGTCTTCATTGGGCATGCGCAGGTTCGATGAAGTATAAGCGCCGACCAGTTGAACGCGTGGTGTAAGGATTTGCGTGCCGCCAAAGGCTTCACCGACAAATGGCCAGCGCATGTCGACTGCCGCAGCGGCTATTGCGCGCCCCTGCCACCCGCTTTCTCCGCGATAGATGGGCGTTATGGTGGTCAGATTCTCGTCGCTGTGGTATACATCGCCGCGGCCCAGCACGGTAAAGTTCACCTCTTGTCCGAGCCCGGTTAATGTGCGCAAATCCCAACGGCCGAGCGCAAAGGCGCGCCGTGTATCCTGCCCCGCAGTGCGCCCGATCAGCAGGCTGTTCGCTTGTAACTGCACTTTACCGCCCAATAGCGGGTCAGTCAGCCGCAGGCGGTAATCAATTTCTGGCAGCGCAATCGGCTGCAACGCCTGATTATCGCCGGTGCGCAGCGTCTGCACGCCCCAGCCGTTGAACGAAAAATAGCTGTTCGCGTCGATCCGTTCGACATTGATGTTGTTGCGCAGCCGGTCGTCACGGCTGATGTCGTAACGGCGAAGGAAAGTGCGGTCTGTTGCAAGCCGCATCGATGCCGAGGCAGACCAGTTTTCGTTGAACTGGAATTTGCCCGCGCCATCCAGATAACCGCGGAACACATTCTGTCCGACCGCCCCGGTTGTCGATGTGGATACTTTCTGGCTGTAGGTTGCATATCCGGTAATCTGGAACGCGCCTTTATCCTCCAGCGCGCGGAAACGTGCTTGTGCCATCGGCGCGACATCGCTGAAGACATGCGCAGATAATAAAAGGTCGCGGTTTTCGGAAAGGCGCCAATAATAGCCTTGCTCGATTTCCACCCCGTTGTTGCGCGAAAAGCGCAAATTAGGGACGAGGAAGCCACTGCCCGCAGCTGTTTCAGCCGGATGGGAAAGTCCAGGCAAGGGTATCACGGGCAAGCCGAACAGTTCGATCCGCGCACCTTCATATTTCACGCGTTTCTTGACTGGATCGTATACGACTTTCACCGCCTTGACCTGCCAGCTCGGATCTTTCGGGCAACCATCGGGCCCTTCGACTGCGCAGGGCGTATAAGCCGCGCCTTCGAGCGTTACCTTGCCATCGGCTCTGGTACCTTTGTTGGCTGCAAGGCGGCTGCCATCGTTGAGAACAAGCAGCATGTTTTCAATGATGCCATCGCGCAGGGATTCAGTCACCTCGATGGAGTCGCCATAAGCGACATCGCCCTCAGGACCGACCGATCGGATATTGCCCGACGCAACGACCTTGCCAGTGCGGCGATCCCAAACAATGCTGTCGGCGCGCAGCGTATAACCTTCGCGTCGCGCTATCACATTCCCGATTGCCTTCACGCTGTCGGTAGCAAATTCATATTCCAAGGAGTCGGCAGAGAAGCTGATTTCCTCGTCTGCCTTGGTTTGTGTGCTTTCCGGCTGCTGCGCAGAAGCTGCCCCCACACAGCCAAACGCCATCAACAGCGTCGCACACAGCGCGCTGGCAGGGCTTGGAAGTCTGGAGGAGAGGATTGCCATGGATCTGGTCGGTTCCTTTATCGTCGCATTGAAGCGCGGTCCAGTGCCGCTTTTGGCCCTAACCCATAGGCCCATGGACGCTAATCACCAGTTACCGCAACCATCTTTTGCTTTAATCCGGGCTGAATGTTTGCTTATAGCGGTCGCCAGATCACACGCGGAACAGATTCCGCGAAAATCACACCTTAATCGCTGAAAGGCAGTTTCCACATGCAGGTAAGTTTTGCCGCCGAACGTCCAGCCGATACCGATGTTATCGGATTTATCATTTCCAAGAGCGCTTGGGAGGGTTTTGAACTTCCGCTCGATAATCCTCAGGCGGCGCGCGAAACCGCGAAGCTTGCCCGCTTTGAAGGAAATGCCGGACAAAGCTTCCTGTATTTCGCACAAGAAGGCGGTCGTTCGGTCCGCATAGTGCTGATCGCGGTGGGTGATGGCGATGCCGCAGATTATATCAAGGCAGGTGGAGATCTGCTTGCAAAGGTCCAGACTTGCGGCGCCGAGACGATCGCGGTGCATGCCGAAAATCTTGACGCCAAGGCAGCAGCCGAAGTCGCTTACGGCGCAACGCTACGCAACTGGCGCATGGACAAATATCGCACCAAACTGCCCGAAACATCGAAACCAACGGTCACCGAACTCATGGTCGTAGGTGCTCCTGTCGAAGCACTTACGCTTTGGCCTTCTTATGCAGCGATTGCCGATGGCGTTGCCCTGACCAAGGAGCTGGTGAGCGAGCCTGCGAACATCATCTATCCCGAAAGCTTTGTTGAACGCTGCCAGCATCTGCAATCGTTGGGAGTCGAAATCGATGTTCTCGACGATAAGGAAATGGCCAAGCTCGGAATGGGTGCGCTTCTCGGCGTTGCACAGGGTTCGGTTCGCCCGGCACGGATGCTGGTCATGAAATGGGATGGCACCGGCGGCAAGCAGGAGAAACCGGTCGTATTTGTTGGTAAAGGCGTGACTTTCGATACCGGCGGCATCTCGATCAAGCCGGCCGCGGGCATGGAAGACATGAAGTGGGATATGGGCGGTGCAGGTGCGGTCGCGGGCGCGATGAAGGCGCTCGCTGGTCGCAAGGCAAAGGCGCATGTCGTCGGCATTTGCGGTCTTGTCGAGAACATGCCCGATGGCAATGCACAGCGCCCCGGCGATGTCGTAACCAGCATGTCGGGCCAGACGATTGAAGTCATAAACACCGACGCCGAAGGTCGCCTCGTGCTGTGCGATGCGCTGCATTATGCGCAGGAAAAGTTCAAACCCGATACCATCGTCGATCTGGCAACGCTGACGGGCGCGATCATCATCTCGCTCGGCAAGGAACATGCAGGCCTGTTCTCGAACAGCGATGAGTTGTCGGACAAGCTGATTGCCGCTGGCAAGGCGACTGGTGACAAATTGTGGCGCTTCCCGCTGTCGCCAGCTTATGACAAGCTGATCGACAGCCCGATTGCGGACATCAAGAATGTCGGTCCGCGCGACGCCGGTTCGATTACCGCGGCACAGTTTCTGCAACGCTTCATCCAGGATGGCGTTAAATGGGCGCATCTCGACATTGCAGGCATGGCATGGGGCGACAAGGATGGCCCGACCTGGGCAAAGGGCGCGACAGGCTATGGCGTGAAGCTGCTTGACCGCTTTATCGCCGATAATTTCGAAGGTTGATGCCAGGCCGCGATGCAGGTCGATTTCTACCAATTGACCCGCGATCCGGCGGAGCAAGTCATCCCCGCCATTGCCCAGAAAATACTGGATGATGGCGGACGACTGCTGATCGTGAGTGCCGAAGACGTGCAACTGGATCGGCTGTCATCGGCTTTGTGGGCTGCGAAAGCGGAAAGCTTCATTGCCCATGAAAAGGCAGGGAGTGGTGGTGAAACGCTCCAACCCGTTCTGCTCTCGACAGAAGCGATAGCAACGAATGGCGCGCGGATGATCGCACTCGCCGACGGAGAGTGGCGCGAACAAGCCCTGCAGTTTGACCGGGCATTCTACCTGTTCCCCCCTGATAAGACCGACAACGCCCGCTCAGCTTGGCGAGCATTGGCCGACAGGCAGGGGGTGGAACGCCGCTATTGGAAGCAGGATGGCGGCAAATGGCGGCAGGGGCCCTGAGCGCCCCCTTGCTTTAGCATGAAAGCCTCGCTAGAGGCGCGCGCAACCAGATTTCCCAACAAATGGAGTTCTCCCATGGCGGTTACCCGCACCTTTTCGATCATCAAGCCCGACGCCACCCGTCGCAACCTGACCGGCGCCGTCACCAAGATGCTGGAAGAAGCCGGCCTGCGCGTCGTTGCTTCAAAACGCATCCACATGACCCGCGAGCAGGCCGAAGGCTTTTACGCGGTCCACAAGGAACGCCCTTTCTTTGGCGAACTGTGCGATTTCATGATGAGCGAGCCTGTTGTTGTCCAGGTGCTTGAAGGCGAAGACGCCGTCACCCGCAACCGCGACATCATGGGTGCCACCAACCCCGCCGATGCAGCTGAAGGCACCATCCGCAAGACCTATGCCTTGTCGATTGGTGAAAACACCGTCCACGGTTCGGACAGCGACGAAAATGCGGCGATCGAAATCGCATTCTTCTTCAAGCCGGAAGAAATCGTCGGCTGATCCGACAACTAGCAAATTCAAAAGGGGCCGTTCGAGCAATCGGGCGGCCCTTTTTGTTGCGCCCGCCGATACGCACGCTATTGCCGATGGCAAAGAGGAGACGGACATGCTCGGAATGGGTGAGGGCGAAGACTGCCCTTTTCAGTTCAATTTTGATCCAGCGACCTTCAAGGCCGGCGATACTGTAAGCTATCGCGTAACGGGAAGCCTTGCTGATTTCCCTTTTGTCGGGACCTTGCTTGAAGTGCACGACGATCATGTCGTGATCTCGCCGGGCGAAAATGAGCCAGATGCGCGCTACAAGGCCACGCGGGAGAGCCGACCGTTGGTCGATGAAAGCGAACTCTGAGTCCGATTGACTATCCGCCCTATCGCGCCGATAATCCCGACGAGTTGGCCAGCCAGTAAAGGGGCAGCCAAAGACCTGACGACTCTTGCCCCTCCACGTCTCTTCGACAGGAGGAACGACTATGCGGTCATTCTATATATTGGTGGCATTGGGCTGTTATGCAGCCTTTTTCGTGGCTTTCGTCTATCTGGTCGGGTTTCTGGCGGGGATTCCAGATCTGCCAACCCATATCGACAAGGGCATGGTTGCCGATCCGACAATAGCAGCAATCTGGAATATCGGCTTGATCACGCTATTCGGAATTCAACACAGTGTGATGGCCCGCAAAGGCTTCAAAACCGCACTGACCCGGATAGTGCCCCAACCGCTTGAGCGGAGCACCTATTGCCTCGCTTCGGCGATCGTGCTCGCTCTGCTTTACCTGTTCTGGCATCCGATCCCGACTGTGGTCTGGGATATCACCAACCCCCTCGGCCGGAACCTGGTATGGGCGTTGTTCCTGGCAGGCTTTGGTATTGTGTTTATCAGCACCTGGCTGATCAACCACTTCGAATTGTTCGGATTGGCGCAGGTCTGGCGCAATTGGCGCGGTACGCCAGCCCATACACCAGTGATGCGGATGCCGTTCTTCTACAAGCTGGTACGCCATCCCATTTACACGGGATTCCTGATCGCCTTCTGGTCTGCACCAACCATGACCGTTGGGCATCTGCTTTTTGCCGTGGGGATGACAGTCTACATCTTCATTGGCATCCATTATGAAGAGCGCGATTTGGTCGGCCTGTTCGGCAAGGATTACGAAGCCTATCGTAAAACGGTGGGTAAGGTGATCCCGGGCTTAGGAAGAGCCTAAAAGGCCTCAGCTGGGTCGATGAGCGCGGTCAATTTTTTGGGTGCCACGCTGCGCCAGCTGCGTGCCAGCCACTCGCCAATCTCGTCCCAGTCATTGCGGCCAAGATCGAGGCGCATGGCAACCCAGCCATCTCCGAAATAGGCCGGACGGTAATATCGATCGGGATCGTTCTCGATCAACTGGGCCTGCTCGTCAGCGCCGCTGATCTTCACCAGCAGAGCAATTTTGCCATCGCCGTGGTGATCAAGACTGACATAGGCAAATTTTTTGCCCTTCACGATGCCGAAGCAGGGCATACCGTGGCTCACCACTTCGTCTGCCTCGGGTAGGGAGAGCGCGCGTTCGCGGACTTGCGCTACCAAATGATCGGGCGAGGTCTCGCGTCCGACAAAGACGGCGAGGCAGCGCGAATAGAGCTGGTGCTCTGCAATCAGTACCCGAGCGGCAAGGCTGTCGGCCGTATCGCCCGGCAGGATTGCAACCGGCGTTTGCCCAAGGATAGGGCCGTCATCGAGTTCGGCTGTGACGAGGTGCACGCTGCATCCGCCATGGCTGTCCCCCGCTTCAATTGCGCGCTCATGCGTGTGGAGGCCCTTATATTTGGGAAGCAGGCTGGGATGGATGTTGAGCATCCGGCCTTCCCATTTTTCCACAAATCCACTGCTGAAGATGCGCATATAGCCGGCCAGCGCCACAAATTCGGTTTTAGCTGCAATCAACGCTTCATGCATGATCCCGTCATGCTCCTCGCGGCTCAGGCCTTTGTGGGGGTGTGCAAAGGTTGCGATGCCTTCAGCTTCAGCCAGCTTCAGTCCTCCAGCATCGGGGTTGTTGCTGGCGACGAGTACGATCTCATAAGGGCAATCGGTTGCCTTGGCCGCATAGAGCAAGGCCGCCATGTTGGTTCCGGTCCCCGAAATCAGCACGGCGACGCGGGCCTTAGCCATGATGCGTCGCGCTCCAATCGGCCTTTGCGCTCCATGTTTCGATCGAACCTGAAACCGTGCAGCCCTTTTCGCCCTTCGCGATATGGCCGATGCGGTAAATGGTTTCGCCAGCGGCTTCGAGTGCAGCGCTGGCTGCCTCCACATCGCCTTCGGCAACCACGACAGCCATTCCGATGCCGCAGTTGAAGGTGCGCGCCATTTCCTCGGGCTCAATATTGCCTTGGGCTTGCAGGAACGCCATCAGGCGCGGCTGCGCCCATGCATCGGCATCGACATGCGCGTGCAGGCCGGCGGGCAACACACGCGGAATATTTTCCAGAAGGCCACCGCCGGTAATATGCGCCATCGCGTGCACCTTGCCCGAACGAACGAGGGGCAGGAGGCTTTTCACATAAATGCGCGTTGGCGCCATCAGTGCGTCGATCAGCAGCGTGTCGATGTCGAACAGGGCAGGGCGATCTAGCTTCCAGCCCTTGTCTGCCGCGAGGCGACGCACCAGCGAAAAGCCGTTCGAATGGACGCCCGAAGAAGCGAGCCCAAGAATGACGTCACCTTCGGCAACCTTATCGGCGGTCAACACCTGGTCGCGTTCAACCGCGCCAACGCAGAAACCGGCAAGGTCATAGTCACCGTCGCTGTACATACCCGGCATCTCGGCGGTTTCCCCGCCGATCAACGCACAGCCGGCCTGCTTGCAACCTTCGGCGATGCTGGCCACCACAGCAGTGGCGACGTCATTATCGAGTTTTCCCGTCGCGTAGTAATCCAGGAAGAATAGCGGTTCGGCGCCCTGCACGATAAGATCATTGGCGCACATCGCGACAAGATCGATGCCTACACCCTCGTGGCGGCCGCTCTCGATTGCGAGTTTGAGCTTGGTTCCGACGCCGTCGTTTGCGGCAACAAGCAGCGGATCGTTGAAGCCTGCAGCCTTCAGGTCGAAGAAACCGCCAAAGCCACCCAAATCGGCATCGGCACCCAGTCGCCGTGTCGCCTTTGCCAGAGGTGCGATGGCGCGCACCAAAGCGTTGCCGGTTTCGATCGAGACGCCCGCCTTGGCGTATGTGTAAGACTCATTGTCGCTCATTTTATCGCCGCTAGCGACTTCCCCCTTGGATTTCCAATCATAAGTCGCCAAAAGGGCCCCCAATGAGGGTCCGGGTGCCAAAGTCTCTGTGGAAATATGCGTTGGCCTTGCCACTTCTGGCAGGCAGTGCGGTGCTGGTGCACGCCCAGATCGAAGGGCCAAAGCGCGGAATTCCGCCAATCGCCAGCAGTGGCGACTTTGAAGTCACTGGCGTTATCGTCAATGTGACGGGCAAAAATGCCGATGATGCCCGCCGTGCCGGTTGGCAAGAGGCGCAGCGCAAGGCGTGGAGCATGCTGTGGGCCAAAACCCATGGTGGTGCTGGTGCAACGCTTTCGGATTCGACGCTCGATGGCATCGTATCTGCGATCATCGTCGAAGAAGAGCAAATCGGGCCGCGACGCTACATTGCCAAGCTGGGCGTTTCGTTCGATCGTGCGCGGGCAGGGCAGTTATTGGGCGTCAAGGGCGTCAGCCGCAAATCGGCGCCTTTGCTCGTCATTCCGGTTATGTACAGCAATGGCGCGCCTTATGTGTTTGAACAGCAAACGCCATGGCAGGCGGCATGGGCCAAGTTCCGCACCGCGGATAGCACGATCGATTATGTGCGCCCTTATGGCGGGGGCGGGGAGTCGCTGCTCATCAATGCCGGCCAGATGGAAAGGCGCAGCCGCAGCTGGTGGCGCGTCATTCTCGACCAGTTCGGTGCAGCGGATGTTATCTATCCGATTGTCCGGCTTGAACGGCAATATCCGGGTGGACCAGTAATTGGGAAATTCGCGGCGCGTTATGGCCCCGAAAACCGTTTCCTCGGCAGTTTCATCCTTCGTGCGCAAAATCCGGAAGGCATTCCGGTGATGTTGGCCGAAGGCGTTCGCAAGATGGACGAGTTGCTGCAACAGGCGTTTGTCAGCGGTCGCTTGCGGGCTGAAGCTTCGCTCCTCCTCGAAGAGATTGACGAGGAAGACCTGGAAGAGCTCGAAGAAGAGGCCGCGACTGAAACCGAAGATCCGCTTGCGGATGCGGTCGATGCGCTTTCCGGGCGTGCAGCGAACGAACAGGGTGGGCAGTCGCCGGTAGCGGCGCAGCAAGTCACCGTTACCGTGCAGGTCAGCACACCGACACCCGAAGCCGTGGACCGGGCAGAGGCATCGCTTCGCTCAATCCCCGGTGTGCGTTCGGTTTCGACGACGAGCCTTGCGCTTGGCGGAACCTCGGTCATGCGTGTGACGTTCCAGGGCGATCCGGCGGCGTTGAACGCCGCGTTGCAGTCTCGCGGTTTCAGGTAAGGGAGCAGGACGCAGTCGACGCGTCCGCGGCCAGATGAAACAGATTGCGTTACCTTTTGACGAACTCAATCCCGGACGGATGGACGATTGCCTGATCGTCACTCCGGCTAACGCAATTGCCTTCGCGGCGCTTGGCAACAGCAGCCAGTGGCCGGGCCACTGCGCCTTGCTTGTGGGCCCCGCGCGTTCGGGCAAGACGCTAATGGCGCGCTATTTCGCGGCACAGGGTGGCAAGGTGCTCGACGATGCCGACCAGATTTCGGCGGAGGAACTGTTCCACCAATGGAATGCCGCAAAAAATGCCGATGAAGTGCTATTGCTGGTGTCAGGGCATGCGCCCGGCGAATGGAACATCGAGCTTCCCGATCTTCGCTCGCGCATCGGTGCGGCGCAATTGCTTGAAATCGGCGAACCTGATGATGAACTGGTCGAACAATTGCTGCTTAAATTCCTGCGAGATCGAGGAACCTCGATTGGGCCTGAAGCATTGGCCTTTGTTGTCCGTCGAATAGAGCGCAGCTATCAGGCGGTTGAAGAACTTGCCAAACAGGCAAATGCATTGGCACTTGCTGAAGGGTCTGCAATCACCCTGCCGCTGGTCAGGCGATTGATCGCTGCTTAACCGCAGTTTATGCGGATGATTTTCTTGGCTTCGTCAATGAAGATGTTGAGCCGAGCTGGGCTATAATCCATGGTGATCACGCCATCGTGCGGCGCGACGCGCACCACTGAAGCCTTGGCTTCACTTTTCAGTTTCGCTTCGAATTCCGCGGTCAGGGTTTTGCCGACGGCATAATCAAGCTTGCTGGCATCGCATGATCCCGTTGGCTCTGGCGAGGTCTGGCTTGCGTCTGCATTTTCAGCCGAAGGGATGCATCCCGTCAGCGCGAGCATAAGAAGCGAACCAGCAAGAGCCTTTTTCATCCGTCAACATCCTCCGTCCGCGTCATCTTAAGCTTGCCATTTACGACAGCGAAAGCGAGCCGACCTTCGACCAGATCGAGCGCGTCATGCCCGAACTGTTCGTACCGCCAGCCCTTGAGCAGTTCGAGGCCTTCGCGGTCGCCCGCCGCCAGCCTTTCCAACTCTTCGCTGCGGGTGATTAGACGCGAGGCAACATTGATTTCGCGTGAACGGATTTTGAGAAGGAGTTTAAGCAAATCTGCCACCAGCGCACCATCCTTGCCCGGGCCGGGGCCGTTGTGGTTGCGATCGGGCATTTCATCCTTTGATAGCGGTTGCGCATCGGCAAGGACCGCCATCAGGCGCGCGCCGATTTCATTTTCCTTCCACGCTGGGGACAGGCCGCGCACCTTCGGCAGGTCTGACTGCGCCTTGGGGGGATGGGAAGCGATGTCGGCAATGGTCTCATCTTTCATGATGCGACCACGCGGGATGTTCTTACGTTGCGCCTCGCGCTCGCGCCATGCACCGAGTGCCTTGAGCCTTCCAAGAACATCGGCTTTGCGCGACTGCATCTTGATGCGCCGCCAGATCGTTTCCGGATCGTTGCGGTAATTTTCCGGGTCGGCGAGCCGCTCCATCTCGTCATTCAGCCATTCACCGCGCCCGGTCTGCACCAGTTTGTCGAGCATCTTGGGGAAAATGTCGGCCAAATGGGTGACATCGCCGATAGCATAATCGATCTGGCGTTTATCGAGCGGTCGACGCGACCAATCGGTAAAGCGCGCACCCTTATCAAGGTGAATGCCGAGCCACAGGTCAACAAGGTTCGAATAGCCGATCTGCTCGCCTTGCCCAAGCGCCATTGCCGCAATTTGCGTGTCAAATAGCGGGTGTGGCGTGCGACCGGTCAAATTGAAGAAAATTTCGATATCCTGGCCGCCAGCGTGGAATACTTTCAGCACATCCTCATTATTGGTGATGAGCTCGAGCATCGGCGCTAAATCAAGGCCATCGGCCTTGGGATCGATAGCTGCGGCTTCATTTTCATCCGCCAACTGCACCAGGCAAAGTTCAGGATAATAGGTGTTTTCGCGCATGAATTCGGTGTCGACGGCAACGAAGCGCGATTTCGAGAGGCGCGCACAAAAATCGGCGAGCTGTTTACTATCGGTGATGAGCGGATGAATCTGCATTGGCGAAGGCCCATAACAGCCAATCGCAACTTGACAAAGGGGCGTTGCAAGGGTCTAGCGCCGCGTTCATATTTTCTTGTCGAAAACACAAAGATAAAAGACCAATCATGCACGCTTATCGTTCACATAAATGCGCGGAATTGCGCGCTTCTCACGTCGGTGAAACCGTACGCTTGTCGGGCTGGGTACACCGCAAGCGCGACCATGGCGGCGTATTGTTCGTCGACCTGCGCGATCATTACGGCATGACGCAGATCGTCGCGGACAGCGACAGCCCCGCGCTCCCGATACTCGAAGGACTGCGCCTTGAGAGCGTTGTAACCATCGATGGCGAGGTGAAGGCGCGCAGCGCGGCGACCGTCAACGCCAACCTGCCGACTGGCGAAATCGAGGTTTTCGCACGCAATGTGACGGTGTTGAGCCGTGCTGACGAATTGCCGCTGCCAGTCGCGGGCGAGCAGGAATATCCTGAGGAAATCCGACTGAAATACCGCTTCCTCGACCTGCGCCGTGAAACGCTTCACGCCAACATCGTCAAGCGCACGCAGATCATCAAGGAAACGCGTCGCCGGATGGAAGATATCGGTTTTACCGAATATTCGACGCCGATCCTGACCGCTTCGTCGCCGGAAGGTGCGCGCGATTTCCTCGTTCCCAGCCGCATCCATGCCGGCAAGTTCTTCGCGCTGCCGCAGGCTCCGCAACAGTACAAGCAGTTGCTGATGGTCGCCGGTTTCGACCGCTATTTCCAGATCGCGCCCTGCTTCCGTGATGAAGATCCGCGCGCTGATCGCCTTCCGGGCGAATTCTATCAGCTTGACCTTGAGATGAGCTTCGTCACGCAGGAAGAGGTTTGGGAAACGATGGAACCCGTCATGGCGGGTATCTTCGAAACCTTTGCCGAGGGCCGCAAGGTTACCCCGGCGGGTGAATTCCCGCGTATTCCTTACGCCAAGGCGATGCTCGATTACGGCACCGACAAGCCGGACCTGCGCAACCCGCTGATCATCCGTGATGTGACCAGCGAATTCCAGCAGTCAGGCTTTGGCCTGTTTGAAAAGATTGTCGGCACTGGCGGTGTCGTTCGCCTTATCCCTGCGCCAGATACTGCAGGCTTCAGCCGCAAATTCTTCGACGACATGAACGAATGGGCGCGCAGCGAAGGGCATGCGGGTCTTGGCTATGCCACCCGTAAAGACGGCGTTTTCGGCGGCCCGATTGCCAAGAACCATGGCGAAGACAAAATGGCCGCGCTTTGGGATTCGCTGGGTCTTGGGCCCAATGACGGCGCATTCTTTGCCGCCGGCAAGGAAGAACAGGCCGCCAAGCTGGCGGGTGCCGCGCGCACCCGCATCGGCGAGCAACTGGATATCGTCGAAAAGGATGCCTTCCGCTTCTGCTGGATCATCGACTTCCCCTTCTACGAATGGGACGAAGAAGAGAAAAAGGTCGATTTCGCCCACAATCCCTTCTCGATGCCGCAAGGCGGGCTGGAAGCACTGCAGACGCAGGATCCGCTGACCATCAAGGCCTATCAGTATGATATGGTCTGCAATGGCTATGAGCTTGCCTCGGGTTCAATCCGCAACCAGCATCCTGACCTGATGGTCAAGGCATTCGAACTGACTGGCCTGACGCAGGCTGATGTCGAGGAACGTTTTGGCGGCATGTACCGTGCCTTCCAATATGGCGCGCCGCCGCATGGCGGGATGGCTGCTGGTGTCGACCGCATGGTGATGCTGCTGTGCGGGGTGCAGAACCTGCGTGAGATCACGCTGTTCCCGATGAACCAGCGCGCGGAAGACCTGCTGATGGGTGCGCCGTCGCCTGCGACAATGAAGCAGCTTCGCGAACTCAACATCCGCGTGGTGGAGCAACCCAAGGGTTGATGCAGCCAGTCGAACATCGTTTCGCCGCTCCGGGTGGTGAGCTGTGCTGGTTTGAATGGGGCAAGGCGGGGGACCAACCCACTTTGCTCCTGCTCCACGCCACAGGTTTCCATGCGCGCTGCTGGGAAGCGACGATCAAGGCGCTTCCGCAGGACTGGCATTTTATAGCGCTCGACCTGCGCGGCCATGGCCGCAGCTATCGTCCGGATTCGCTTTCCGATTGGCTTGCTACGGCCGACGATGTGGCAGCATTTACGCAAGAGGAACTGTCGAAGCCGGTATTTGCAATCGGGCACAGCATGGGTGGCTATGTTGCGGCACGAACCGCGGTTCTGGTTCCAGACAAGATATCGGGGATGCTGCTGGTCGATCCGGTGATGATGACGCCGGAAACCTACACTGCCAAACCGGGGAACCTAGGCGGCAATCCGAGCGACCACCCTGTCGCCCGGCGCCGCAACGCTTGGGAAAGCGCCGAGCAAATGACGGCGCACTTCGCCAATCGGGAGCCATACTCAAAATGGCGCCCGGACGTGCTGGCTGATTATTGCCAATATGGGCTTGTTCCAGCGCAAGGCGCCGAGGGTTTGGAGCTTGGCTGTCCACCGGTGCTCGAGGCGTCGGCTTATATGGGTTCGTGGCGGAACAACCCTTATGGATGGCTGGGCGATATTGCATGCCCGACGACCGTTTTGCGGGCGCGCAATGCAGAGCGGCAGGGACCGATGGATTTCTCGATCAGCCCCACTTCGCCAGACCTCGCGACGCACATCGCCGGTGCAACTGATATACATTGGAACGAGGTTTCACACTTCATCCCGATGGAAGAGCCTGACCGTTTGGCGGCTCTTATCCAGACCTTGGTCAATCCGGGTAACTGATCGCCACAATTTCCCATTCTTTGGGGCCTGCTGGTAACTGGACTGTCCGCAAATCGCCGATTCCTGCACCGCGCAATGCGCGCGCTAACGGGGAGTTCCAACCAATTAGTGACGCACCGGCGTCAGCCTCGTCATCCCCCACAATCGTAACGCTTCGTTCGTTGTCGTTTTCGTCGGCAATGGTCACGGTAGCACCGAAGAAAACGCGACTGCGGTCATCTTGTTTAGCTGGATCGATCACCTTGGCAAACTTCATCTGGCGGGAGAGTTTGCCCAGCTTGCGGTCGATTTCGCGCAGCCTCTGGCGGCCATAGATATAATCGCCATTCTCGCTGCGGTCGCCATTGCCGGCTGCCCAACTGACAATCTCGACCACTTTGGGCCGTTCGACCGCAAACAATTGCTCATATTCGGCGCGTAAAGCCGCAAACCCCGCCGGGGTAATCGGATTTGTGCGCTCGCTCATGCTTGGATTTTAGCCGGCAACCCTGCGACCGAGATAGTTGCTTAGCGGCGTATTCGTCCGATAGCGTGCCTTTTCCGGATAAAGATGGTCGTACATCACGGCATTTTCGAGGACGCGCTGCACATAGTTGCGCGTTTCAAAAATGGGAATTTGCTCGATCCAATCCAAAATGTCGATGCCGCCCGAGCGTGGGTCCCCATTGCGGGCGAGCCATTTGTTCACATTGCCTGGGCCGGCGTTGTATGCCGCCACAGCCAACGGATAGCTGCCATTATAATAGCTCAACATCCGCTGGAAATAGGTCGAACCCAGTTGGACATTATAGGTGATGTCGCTGTTCAGGGCTTCGGGGCGATAGGCCAGTGCGATTTTGCCCGAGGTTTCCCGAGCAGTGCCCGGCATCAGCTGCATCAGGCCGCGCGCGCCAGCGTGGCTTACTGCATTGCGATCAAACTGACTTTCCTGCCGCGCGATGGCGTGGATGAAAGTCCAGTTACCCGCATGTTCCGGCGGAACGCTAATGGTCGGATAGCCAAGCCGGATCAGCGCATCATGGCCTTCGATCCGCGCGCTGCGCGCCGCAATCACCGAAAGGTCGGGGCGCCCGATGAGGTTCGACCAGGCGAACAGATTTTTGAAATCGCTCTCGGTTTTGGCCGAATTGGAGAGGGCGCGCATGAAGCTGTTGGAATCGCGCCAACCTGGGAAGGATGAGGACATCCTTGCGGCATTATAGGATGCCGGAACCATGTTGGCGGCCAATTGCGGCAGTTGCGGTGCCGCTGGCACAGCAGGCAGCGGGCGGCCCAATGACTCCAATGCCAATTGGCCATGGAAGAAATCATAATAGCGCGCAGCTTCGGTCAGATAGCGCTGGGCTGCTTGCGCATCGCCCGATTTCTTTGCCGCGCGACCCGCCCAATAAAGGCCTTTGGCGCGGGTTTGCGGTGTTCGTGCACCAGCGGTGTAGAAATTGAACATCTCAATCGCTTCGCGTGGACGATTGAGTTTGTAGTAGGCCGCTTCGCCCGCCAGCCATGCAAGGCTGGTGTAAGTATCGCGGGTGCCCAGGTCGAGCTTTGTAATGTCAGTGCCCGCAGGGAAGGCATCGGACAGTTTCGATGCAATGCGATACGCAAGGTCAAACTGGCCGTCTGCTTCAGCTGCTTCTGCATTGGTGAGCAACACTTTCAGCCAATCACGCGCGACATGTGGCGGCGATACGAGCGTTGGGCGATTGGCGAGCAGTTCGCGCGCGGCCCAGCTATTGCCGGATGCGCGCAATGCCGAAACGCGCTCCATCAACAATCCGGCATCGCTCGAACCGGTTTGGCCCAGTGCAGCAAATTTGGCTGCTGCGTCAGGAGCTTTCAGTTCATGCGCCAATTGCGCTTCGAGCACGGGTTTGCGCTGTTCGGATGCGTAGGGCAGCCAGCGCTGTGCACCTCTGGTGGAGTTGGACCAGAGCAGGCGACTGATCCGGATATCGTAATCTGCTGGCGTCAGGTTCCCTGACATCAACTGGAAGATGCGGTTCTCGTCATCGTCAGAAAGCGTGCCTTCACGCCACGCCCGGCGCCCCCATTGTATGGCGCGCGCCTTGTCGCCGGTTGCTGCCAGCGCGAGCGCGAACTTCGCACGGCCGCCATTGGTGACGGGCTCGAGCTTGTCGAAATAGGCGACTACCTGGTTGGGCGACCAACTGAGCACATTGATCGCCTGCTCGGCATTTTTGCGCATCTCGTCGGTATTCGGCCAATCCGGATATGACATCAGGAAAGACGCATATTCGGAAAAGCTGTATTGTCCCGACTGGCTCAACATCCGCCAACGTTGCAGCGCCGCCGGAACAGCGCCGCCGGTCGGATCAGCCGCCGGCATGGTGGCAGATGAAGGATCGCCAATTCCACTTCGCCAGACGATTTCGGGGTTCTCCGGCGTATTGGCGGCGAATGCAGAAGCTGGAATTGCCAGCAGCGAAGCGGAAATCAGGTGCTTTACCATGCGCGACATATTATGGGCTCACTCCTTGTCGGAAGATGAACCATGCACCCCTGCAGTTCATCGGACGCTTCATTTGGCTAATTTCTGGGATAAAATCCATGTTTTCCGGCTCAATTCCGGCTCTGGTGACTCCTTTTTGCGACGGAACGTTTTCCGAGTCGCATTTTCGTGCGCTTGTTGATTGGCAAATCGAGCAAGGTTCGAGTGCATTGGTACCGTGCGGCACCACCGGGGAGGCGCCGACGCTTTCCTATGATGAACATTACCGGGTAATATCCATCTGTATCGAGCAAGCGGCAGGGCGTGTGCCTGTAATTGCCGGATGTGGATCGAATGATACCGCCACCGCAGTGCGCCACATGCAATTTGCCAAGGCCGAAGGTGCAGCCGCGGCCTTGGTAGTCGCACCCTACTACAACCGCCCGAACCAGGACGGCATCTACGCCCATTACGCGCATCTCGCCGAAAAAAGCGACCTACCGATTATCGTCTATAATGTGCCTGCTCGCACGGTGACCGATATTCAGCCGGCAACCCTCGCGCGCCTTGCAGAGATTCCGACCATTGTCGGCGTGAAGGATGCCAGCGGGCAAATTGCCCGGGTCGGTGAACATCGTCTCGGTTGCGGCACTGATTTCTGCCAGCTTTCGGGCAATGACGACATGGCGCTTGCATTTAACGCCGCTGGCGGGGTTGGCTGCATTTCCGTGACCGCCAATGTTGCGCCGCGCCTGTGCGCCGAATTCCAGGCAGCATGCGCAAATGGCGATTACAAGTTGGCACGCGAACTGAACGATCGCCTGCATCCCCTTCATTCTGCATTGTTTACCGATGCTTCGCCGGGCCCGGTGAAATATGCGATGGCGCGGGTGATCGCAGGCTTCCCGGATGAGTTGCGCTTGCCGCTCGTTCCCGCATCAGCGGCCAGCCGTAAGGCAGTTGACGAAGCTCTGGAGATAGCAGGTCTGGTCTGATGGCACGCCCCAAGCCCGAAACATTCCAGAAAGCAAAGGTCGTCGCCGAGAACCGGCGGGCGCGATATGATTATCATATTGAGGACAAATATGAGGCCGGGATCGCACTGACCGGGACGGAAGTGAAATCGCTTCGTTTTGGCGAGGGATCGATCGCAGAAAGCTATGCCGAGGTCAAAGAAGGTGGCGAAGTCTGGCTGGTCAACGCCAATATTCCCGAATTCAGCCACGGCAATCGTTACAATCATGAACCCAAGCGGCCTCGTAAATTGCTCCTTAATGTCCGTGAGATAAGCAAACTGCATGGAGCGGTGGCGCGCCAGGGGATGACATTGGTTCCACTGTCCATATATTTTAACAATCGTGGGCGAGCTAAGGTTGAACTCGCGCTCGCCAAGGGCAAGAAGGCGCCGGACAAACGGGCAACCGAAAAAGAACGGGATTGGAAGCGTGAACAGGGAAGGTTGATGCGGGAACGCGGATGAACGGTTTGACGAAATGGATTCATGAACAGGCGCCGTCTCGGGAAAGTTTCGAGCGGAACAGGTTCCTGCGTCCATTCGCGCAGCGCGTTTTCCATCCGGCATTGTGGCGTTTCACACGCAGGTCGGTCCCGCGCGGAGTCGCGCTTGGCTTGCTGGTCGGCATTTTCCTTTTGATTCCAGGCGTGCAGATAGCGGGGGTTGCGTTGTTGGCTCTGCCAGTCCGTGCGAATATCCCCATCGGCGCTGCGATGACATTCCTCAGCATGCCGGCGACAACGCCGCTGATCCTTGCGGCTTCGGTCTACGTCGGTAACGGGCTGCTGCATCTGAAAGCTGACATCTTCCAGTTCCAGCGCCTGATCGAAGCAGGTGCTCCGCTGTCGGAATGGATGACCTGGCTGTTATCAGATGCCGCGCCCGCGATGGTGGTCGGCCTTGCCGTGATTTCGGTGATCAGCGCTGCAATCGGCTATTTGGTCGCGGCATGGTTCTGGCGCTGGCGGATTGGTAGCAAATGGCGTCGCCGGTCGAAGGCTCATGCCGCTGGTGGAACGGCCATTTAGGGCTGTCACCTTTTTCAGCTATTTTTTCCCCGTACGAGTCGGCTTGGACTCGATCTTTAACTGGGGAGTGTTTGTAAATGAATTCGTTGAGCAAGCTGGCGATCATAGCCGGCGTATCGCTGTCGGCCGTTATTGTCGCATCGCCGGCATTGGCAAACACCGCTGGTGAAACCGCGGCCAAGGATGGCCCTGAACTTGGCACTTTCGGTTTTGACGAAAGCGGCATGGATCGCAGCACAGCACCAGGCGAAAATTTCTATCTCTTTGCCAATGGCGAATGGCTGAAAAATAACGAAATTCCGGCGGACAAGTCCAACTATGGCATGTTCACCAAGCTCGACGATTTGTCGAAAGAGCGCGTGAAGGGGCTTCTCGATGAATCGGCGAAGGATCCCAAAAGCAAGATGGGTATCGCCTATTCCACCTATCTGGATGAAGCGGCGATCGAGAAGAAGGGCCTTGCACCGATACGGCCCATTTTGAAACAGGTGCGCGCAGTCAAAACCCACAAACAGTTCGCAGCGCTATTGCCCAAGCTTGCTCCCAAGGGCGTGGGTGCCCTGTTCGGTGGCTATGTTGGCCAGGATGACAAGAATCCGGAGGCTTACATCTTCCAGATCTTCCAGGGTGGTACGGGCCTCCCGGATCGTGACATGTATCTGGTGGATAACCCCAAATTTGAAGAAATCCGCACGGCTTACAAAACCTATCTGGCGGCGATGCTGGCTCATGCTGGCGAAAAGAATGCCGAAGCACGCGCGAACGCGATTTTTGAAACCGAGAAGAAAATAGCGCAGGTGCAATGGACCCGCGAAGACAGTTCGGATGCAACCAAGACCTACAACAAACTGACTTTGGCGGAGCTTGACCAGCTTGCGCCGCAACTTTCAATGTCCGCCATGCTGAAGAATATCAGCCCTAAGGTCGGCGATGTCCTAGTGGCCCAACCGAGCGCGATTGCCGCAACGACGAAGATTTTCGCGGAAACCGACATCGGTGTGTTCAAGGACCAGATGATGGTTGCCGCGCTTGCCAATTATGCCGGCGTTTTACCTGCAGCGGTCGATAAGACAGTGTTTGCATTCTACGGAACGACATTGGCCGGTACGCCGCAACAACAGGTTCGTTGGAAGCGCGGTATCGGATTTGTCGAAGGCGCGCTGGCGGATGAAATCGGCAAGCAATATGCTGCAAAATATTTCCCGCCCGAAACCAAGGCTGCGGCCAATGAACTGGTTCGCAACGTCGTTGCTGCCATGGGCCGCCGGATTGAAGGTCTTGACTGGATGCAGCCCGAAACCAAGGGGAAGGCAAAGCAGAAGCTGGCCAATTTCACGACCAAGATTGGCTACCCCGATCAGTGGCACGATTATGCTAAGCTGAAGATCGTCAAAGGTGATGCATTCGGAAACGCCATGCGCGCCAACGAATTTGGCTTTGCGGACAATATCAGCAAGCTGGGCCAGCCGATCCGCCGTTGGGAATGGGGCATGCTGCCGCAGACGATCAACGCCTATGCCAATTTCAGCATGAACGAGATCGTATTCCCTGCGGCCATTTTGCAGCCGCCCTTCTTTGATCCGAAGGCAGATGCAGCCATCAACTATGGCGGTATCGGTGCAGTAATCGGCCATGAAATCAGCCATCATTTCGATGACCAAGGCTCGAAATATGACCAGAATGGCCGATTGTCCGACTGGTGGACCGAGGCGGATGTCGCAGCTTTCAAAAAGGCGAGTGAAGCGCTGATCAAGCAATATGATGCTTATGAGATTTTCCCGGGTGCCAATGTGAAGGGCGAATTTACCTTGGGCGAAAATATCGGCGATCTGGCAGGACTTACCGTCGCATATGAAGCGTACAAGGCGTCGCTTGGCGGCAAGGAAGCACCGGTAATCGATGGCTATACCGGCGACCAGCGCTTCTTCCTGGGTTGGGCACAGGTGTGGCGGCGTAACTATCGTGAGGCCAACCTCAGAAACCGGTTGATAACCGACCCCCACAGCCCTTCTGAACAGCGTGTTTGGGTGGTGCGCAACCTTGACAAATGGTATGAGGCGTTCCAGCCGAAAGCAGGACAGAAGCTTTACCTCGCTCCGGGGGAACGCGTTCGTATCTGGTAAATAAGGAACCCTAAATTGGCTGGCAGCCTTCCATCTTCGCAAATCGGAAAATCGGGGCGCGAAGGTGGCGGGGCTGCTGATGCCTATCGGTCCCATGCGATCATCATTGCGGCGGCGGTCGCGCTGTCACTTTTGCTCGTCTGGCTGGTGACGGGCGAAGCAATTTTGCTGGTCGTCACGGCCGCCGGTTTGATAGGTCTTGGCGGCTTCCTCTTTGTCGCTGCGCGTTTGCAGCGCCCCGTCGACGCAAGCGGCGACACCTCTCCTCCAGATTGGTCGGTGGCATATTCCGCAATTGAACTCGATCGCGCTGCCGTCGCTATCAGCGACCGGGCAGGTCGATTGCTTTGCGCCAACGGACGCTTCAACCTTTGGTTTGAAGGGTTGCAGGCCCCGCCTGATATTGGCCTTTCGGAATCTGACCGCGAATTGTTGCTGAAAGCAGGGCGCTCAGCCTGGCGGGACGGCCGGGCGAGCGTTGATGCCATTTCCAAACGCGCAATCACCTATCGGGTCGATGTGCAGCGGACTGGCGCGGCGGACGAATATTTGTTGTGGCGCTTTGCACAGGTCGAAAGCATCAGCACAGAAGCGCTCGCCATCGACTTGGTCGCGGGCAAGGTGGGACGAGCTTTGGCCCAGGCCGGAGTCATGGCGGTCACCGTTGGCCCGGAGGGGCGGGTGCGTTCGTCAAATGCGGCATTCGCCTTGCGGGCAGCGGGCAGCGAAACCGCGAACATTGCCAACCGGGACTGTGCGGCACTGTTGCGTATGGACGAAAAAGGAACGGTGTATTTCGCCCGCGAAGGTCGCCATGCTTCGCCGATAAGGCTGCTTCATGTTCCGTTGTCAGCTGATGGGCCTGATGGTGCCGCCATCTTGCTGGCACTGGATGACGATGGCCGCGCAGCACAAGATGGCGCGGGCCATATGCATGTCGAACAACTGCTCTCCAACCTGCCACTCGGACTTGCACTGGTCGACCGCGACGGACGTTTCCTTTTCGCGAATGATGCCTTTTTGCGTGTTGCCGGCGTGCATGATGGCAAGCTGCCCTCTTATCCGGGGGACCTTGTGGTGGCAGAGGACAAGGCGGCAGTATCGGATACGATCCGGCGCTATGCGGGTGGTCAATCGATGTCGGGCGATATCGCGGTTCGCCTCATCGATCAGCCCGATGAAGCAATTGCGCTTTCCATCGCAGGTCTGCGCGGCTTGGGTAATGCCGCTGTATTGCTGGGGCTCAAGGACAATAGCGAAGAGGTGAAGCTGAAGCGTCAGGTTGCCCAGGCGACCAAGATGCAGGCGGTCGGTCAACTCGCTGGCGGCGTTGCCCATGATTTCAACAATATCCTGACCGCCATCATTGGCTATTGCGATCTGATGCTGTTGCGCCACCCACCGGGTGACAGCGATTATGACGATATCCAACAGATCAAGAACAACTCGAACCGCGCTGCCAGCCTGACGCGCCAGTTGCTCGCTTTCTCGCGCCAACAGACTTTGCGACCGCAGATATTGCAATTGCCTGACGTGGTTGCCGAAGTTTCGCACCTGTTGAAGCGATTGCTGGGCGAGGGTGTCCAGCTTGAGGTCAATCATAGCCGCGGCATCGGCGCCGTGCGTGCCGACCCGGGGCAGCTTGAACAGGTGATCATCAACCTTGGGGTAAATGCCCGCGATGCGATGCCCAATGGCGGGACATTGCGGATAGAGACGAAACCGGTTTCTCCTGCTGACGTGCGAGCAATGCGCAGTGAGATCCTGCCTATAGGCGAATATGCTCTGCTCTCCGTATCCGATACCGGAACCGGGATACCGCGCGATCATATCGGAAAAATTTTTGAGCCCTTCTTCACCACCAAGGAAGTGGGGAAGGGCACTGGACTGGGCCTTTCGACCGTATACGGTATCGTCAAGCAATCGGGCGGGTTCATCTTTGCCGATTCAGAGGTTGGCAAGGGAACCCGCTTCGATGTCTATTTGCCCACGCATGTTGGCGATGTGAGCGCAGGCGAAGCAAAAGCCGAACCGGTGAAGGAAACGCCCGAAGAGGAAATGTGGGGCAATGCCAATATCCTCTTGGTCGAAGATGAGGATATGGTGCGCGCCGTCGCCGAACGTGCGCTGGTACGGCAGGGATATACCGTGGAGACTGCGCGCGACGGCGAGGAAGGGCTTCAGCATTTTGCCGACGGCAAGCGGTATGACCTCATCATTTCCGACGTTGTGATGCCCAATATGGATGGGCCGTCAATGGCGCGGAAGTTGCGAGCCGATTATGGCGACGTGCGCATCCTGTTCATGTCTGGCTATGCAGAGGAACAACTGCGGCAATCGATCAATCTCGATAATGTCCATTTCCTGCCAAAGCCATTTTCGGTCCAGCAGATTGCCGAAGCGGTGAAAAACGCGCTAAAAAATTGATGCATCTGTAATATAAGGATTATAATTTATTGTTCCACTCTTGTTCTATGAGAACAAAGGCGATACACAATGCTTAGTTCCTGTAATGTTCCGGTGGTGGGAATGGCAGGAACAGGGCACGCTATCCAAGGAGTGGAACAATGGCAGCAAGTCTTAAAGTCATCGAAGGGGATCAGGCAAAGACCATGAATAATGCAGAACGTGAACGCGCGCTTGAAGCTGCGCTGGCCCAGATCGACCGTGCATTCGGCAAGGGATCTGCAATGAAATTGGGCAGCCGAGAGGCTATGCAGATTGAGGCAATTTCGACTGGCTCGCTAGGCCTCGACATTGCCCTTGGGATTGGTGGCCTTCCCAAGGGCCGCGTCATCGAAATCTATGGTCCGGAAAGTTCGGGCAAGACCACGCTTACACTGCACGCCATAGCCGAAGCGCAAAAGGCGGGTGGTACGGCAGCGTTTATCGATGCCGAGCATGCGCTCGATCCGGTTTACGCGAAAAAGCTGGGTGTCGATATCGATAACCTGATCGTTTCGCAGCCCGATACCGGCGAACAGGCGCTGGAGATTGCGGATACGCTGGTGCGTTCCAACGCAGTCGACATTCTCGTGATTGACTCGGTTGCCGCACTTGTGCCGCGCGCCGAAATAGAGGGCGAGATGGGTGACAGCCATGTCGGCTTGCAGGCCCGCTTGATGAGCCAGGCCTTGCGCAAGATCACGGGTTCAATCAGCCGGTCGAACTGCATGGTAATCTTCATCAACCAGATCCGTATGAAGATCGGTGTGATGTATGGTTCGCCGGAAACCACCACTGGTGGTAATGCGCTCAAATTCTACGCTTCGGTTCGCCTCGATATTCGCCGCACCGGCCAGATCAAGGACCGTGAGGATATCGTTGGCAACACCACCCGGGTGAAGGTTGTCAAGAACAAGGTCGCGCCACCGTTCAAGCAGGTGGAATTCGACATCATGTATGGCGAAGGCATCTCCAAGACCGGCGAACTGCTTGATATCGGCGTCAAGGCCGGGTTGGTCGAGAAATCGGGTAGCTGGTTCAGCTATGACTCAATCCGTATCGGCCAGGGTCGTGAAAATGCGAAAATCTGGCTGCGCGAAAATCCTGAAATGGCAGCCAAGCTGGAAGCAGCCATTCGCGGCAAGACCGACCAGGTGGCAGAGGAAATGATGGTCGGCTCGCCTGAAGATGATGGAACCGAACTGATCGACGAATAATCGTCCACCGTCCCCCAAGGCTCTCTCCCAAGGAGCCGAAATGCGCACCACGCCTGATCGGTGCGCTCGGCCCGCCCCGGACCACCCTGGGGCGGGCCATTGCGTTTAGACCATCAAGCGGGTTCGAGCATTGCTTGCTTGACGACCTCGTCCGCAAGTTTTCCGGAAAGTTCGGAGAGATGGTCGAATTTTGACGTGAAGGTTGCCAATCCCTGACTCAACGACCTCAATTCGGCATCTAGGCCGTTGAGGCTCGAAACGGGAAGGTGGGCTTCGACCATCTCCCAGCGTTGCCAATCGGGATGTGTTCCAAGGTTCAGAATCTGGCCGCGTCTGGACGAAACCACGGAACCCATTTGGGAACCTGTGCCCGGCGGGGCTGCAATTGCGACATGGACGACAGGTTCGAGCAAATAAGGTTGGCATTGCGCCAATGCCTCGCTCATCGCAAGCTTGCCGGCCAGCCTGAATGCCAGCTCCGAACTGTCTACCGAGTGATAGCTGCCGTCGATCAGCGTCACGGCGACATCGACCACCGGGAAACCCAGTGGCCCGCGCTCCATCGCATCGCGAACCCCGGCTTCTACAGCGGGTATCCACTGCTTTGGCACAACCCCGCCCGAAATTTTCTCTTCAAAGACGAATCCCGAACCGCGTGGCAACGGCCGAACCTCGATCACAACATCGCCATATTGGCCGTGCCCACCGGATTGCTTTTTGTGCCGTCCCCGTTGCGTCACACCTTTCCGGATCGACTCGCGATATGCGACACGGGGGGCGTGGGTCACGACTTCGACGCCATAACGGCGCTTCAACCTCTGTAATGTCACATTCAGATGCTCGTCATTGACGCCCCGCAGCAACGTTTCATTGCTCGTCTTGTCCTGAGTCCATTCGAGCGCTGGGTCCTCTTCAACCAGCTTGTGCAGCGCTGTGGAGAGTTTGACATCATCTTGGCGATTTCTGGCGCGCAGTGCGACGGTTGCATTGCGCGGAGGCATGTCGATCAATTCTGCTGACCCAGCATCGCAGGTAGAACTGAAAATCATTCCGCAGCGCGCGGCATCGGCTTTCGCGATTGCAACAATGTCTCCCGCGTCGGCTGCCTGCAGTTTGTTCGTTTTGTCCCCTTGCACGGCGAACAAGGCGCCAGCGCGCATATCTGCCGACAGTTCGGCACCTTCATTCAAACCGCTCCCCAACACCCGAGCCAATGCCAACCGCCCGACTGCACCGCCATTTGCTACCTTGAAGACATGCACGCCGTCGCCCTTGGTTCCCATTCTTTCGGCAGCCTGTTGGACTGATGGTGCTTCATGGCGGAGCATTTTCAGCAATCGATGGATACCAAAGCCGTTGAGCGCAGATCCAAACATCACCGGTACGACCCAGCCTGCACGCGCTTCCTCGGTCAGATCCTGCAAGACTCGCTCAAGGTTGGGCTGCTCATCCATCAGCAGTGTTTCGAGCAACGCATCGTCATGGTCGGCAAGTGTTTCGAGCATGTGGAAACGCTCATTTGCTTCACGTACTGCCAGATCCGCTGGGATATCGATCCGCTCGCTCTCTTTCCCCGGTACATAGCGATGGGCCCGCTCCAAGGCGATATCGATGAAACCGGTTATCTTTTCACACTCACGTATCGGAATCTGCCGCGCTACCAATGGCGGCCCGCTAATGGGCTGCATGGCGGCTAGCAAGTCGCGAATTCGGCCGCGCGCGGCATCGATCTTGTTCACGAAGACTGCGTGCGGGATTTGGAGCGTTTCCAACCGGCGCAATATGGGTTCTGCAAGCGCCGCCCGCTCAGGTTCAGGGTCGACCACAACGATCGCCATGTCAGCACTTCCCAATGCGGCATAACCGTCCGCAGCAAAGCCCACCGAACCGGGGGTATCGATAATCGCAAACTTGTCTCCCAGATATTCGAAGCGGCTGAGGTTGATCTCGGTCGAGCCGCGCCGTGCGCGCGCTTCCGGGCTTGAATCGCCGATGGTGGTTCCGGCTTCGACCGATCCCAGCCGGTTGATTGCTCCCGCTGCGTACAACATCGCTTCCGAAAGGCTGGTCTTCCCGGATCCTGCCGGGCCAACAAGGGCGATCGCCCTTACTCCGATCGTTTTGGCGCCTTCGGTGGTGCTTGCCATCATTCGTCTCCTCTTGTCCAAGTGGAGCGTGCTGGCGCAGCCTTCAGGATGTGCGCCAACGCGCGACAAAAACATCAGGGGCTGGCAAATATGTCAGGGCGGGACGGGGGATTTGGCCGTGGCGCATTTGCCAGTCCCTGACCAGATGGATGCTGCGCCTAAGCGGGCTGAGTCGCAAGTGCAAAAGTGGTTGCACGCGCTGCTCCCTCGACTAGGGTTGACGGCATGACAGACAAGAGCGAATGGCAGGGGCAGGTTGGTTCGAGTTGGGCCCGGCAGTGGCAACGCACCGATCGCTCCTTCGCACCTTTGACCGCAATCTTGCTGGAACGAATTTCCAGTTTCGCAGATACAAGACGCATTGCAGACATAGGTTGCGGTGCTGGCGAGCTTTCAATCGAGCTTGCAGCTGCGCGCCCGGATACAGAAGTGCTTGGGCTGGATATCTCCCCCGATCTCATTTCGGCCGCATCCGCGCGCGGTTCGCATCACCCCAATCTGCGCTTCGCCGTTGCCGACGCGTCCACATGGAGCGATCTTTCCTCTGCGCCTGACCTTTATGTTTCCCGGCATGGCGTGATGTTTTTCGACGATCCCGTTGCCGCGTTTTCCAATTTGCACGGTTCAGCGGCGCCGCGCGCGAATTTGGTTTTTTCCTGCTTCAGGAGCCCGAGTGAAAATGCCTGGGCAAGCAAGATTGGCGCGCTTGTACCGTCGGCACCCGCTGCCAATCCACATGCGCCGGGGCCATTTGCCTTTGCCGATTCTGCGCACGTTGCAGGGATATTGTCCGCGGCAGGCTGGGGCGACATTGCTTTCGAACCTGTCGATTTTAATTATGTCGCGGGAAGCGGTGAGGATCCTATATCCGACGCGCTCGACTTTTTTGGGCATATTGGCCCTGCAGCCCGCGCGATCCGGATGCTCGAAGGCGATGCCCGAAAACAGTTTCTGGACCGGCTGCGCATGCTCGCCGAAAGCCATCTGCAACAAGACAAGGTACGTTTTTCGGCCGCTGCCTGGATTGTTACCGCAAAGAAATAACCGATCGAGGAGAGAGACATGAGCCTTAAGGTCCATCACCTGAACAACAGCCGCTCGCAGCGCATACTTTGGCTGCTGGAGGAACTGGGGACCAATTATGAAATCGTCCATCACCAGCGTGATGCTGTCACGAACCTCGCCCCGCCTAAACTCCTCGCGGTCCATCCGCTGGGCAAGTCGCCGGTGATCGATGACAGTGGACAGATCGTTTTTGAATCCGCTGCGATCGTTGAATATCTGTGCGAACGCCATGGCGGGGCACATCTGGTTCCTGCCCGCGGTACCGACGACCATATCCGCTACCTTGAATGGATCCACTTTGCCGAAGGGTCGGCGATGACGCCGATCCTCCTCAATCTCTATACATCGCGTCTGGGCGATGCAGCCGCGCCGCTGCGTCCGCGCATCGACCAGCAGCTGGAAAGCCACTTCCGCTACATCGAAGACCGCTTGCTTCCGTCTGGTTGGCTGGTTGGTGACAGCATGACAGGTGCCGATATCATGGTCAGCTTTCCTGCCGAAGCAGCAGTCAAAATGGGCTTGGCGGAAGACAAGCCAAAGCTGACCGCCTATGTCGAAAAAATCCATTCTCGGCCCGCCTGGAAAACCGCGCTCGAAAAGGGCGGGCCCTATGCATATGCATAATCGCTGACACTAAGCGATATAACCGGCTTGCAGCACGCTTTGCCGTCGCCTAAGTCGCGGCTGCTATGACTTCGACCAATGACATCCGCCGCGGCTTCCTCGACTATTTTGGGGGCAATGATCATGATGTGGTGCCTTCCGCGCCGCTCGTGCCGTATAACGACCCGACCCTGATGTTCACCAATGCAGGGATGGTGCCGTTCAAGAATGTGTTCACCGGCCTTGAAACGCGCGCGCTTCCACGTGCAGCTTCGAGTCAGAAATGCGTGCGCGCCGGCGGAAAGCATAATGACCTAGACAATGTCGGCTATACCGCGCGCCATCATACCTTCTTTGAAATGTTGGGGAATTTTTCCTTTGGCGATTATTTCAAGGAACAGGCCATCCATCATGCGTGGACGTTGCTGACCAAAAATTGGGGCCTTAATCCCGATAAGCTGACGGCGACAGTCTATCACACCGATGATGAGGCGTTTGACCTTTGGAAGAAGATCGCGGGCCTTCCGGAGCATCGCATCATCCGCATCCCCACCAGTGACAATTTCTGGTCGATGGGTGATACCGGACCGTGCGGGCCGTGCAGTGAAATTTTCTACGACCATGGCGAGCATATCTTCGGTGGACCCCCGGGAAGCCCCGATGAAGATGGCGACCGTTTTGTCGAAATCTGGAACCTCGTTTTCATGCAGTTTGAACGGCAGGACGATGGCACCGATGTGCCGCTGCCTAAGCCGTCAATCGATACCGGCATGGGGTTGGAGCGTATCGCGGCCGTCATGCAGGGCGTGCACGACAATTATGATACCGACACCTTCAAGGCGCTGATTGCTGCATCCGAGGAATTGACCGGAACTAAAGCGGAAGGCGAAAGCAAGGCGAGCCACCGCGTGATCGCGGATCACCTGCGTTCGACCAGCTTCCTTCTGGCGGATGGCGTGATGCCGTCCAACGAAGGACGCGGCTATGTGCTTCGCCGCATCATGCGCCGCGCGATGCGCCACGCGCACTTGCTTGGTGCAAAAGAGCCCTTGATGCACCGTCTGGTCGGCAGCCTTGCCGCTGAAATGGGTGCAGCCTATCCAGAATTGCTTCGTGCCCAGCCGTTGATCGAGGCGACGCTTAAGCAGGAAGAAACCCAGTTCCGCCGCACGCTCGACAAGGGCCTCAAGCTGCTTGACGAAGCAACCGCAAAAATGGGGCAGGGTGATATCCTGCCCGGCGAAACCGCGTTCAAGCTCTACGATACATATGGCTTCCCCTATGACCTGACCGAAGACGCTTTGCGCGCGCAGGGCTTTGGCATCGACCGCGAAGGTTTCGATGCGGAAATGGCGCAGCAGAAAGAACGCGCCCGTGCAGCCTGGAAGGGTTCGGGTGCCAAGGCTTCGGACGAAGTCTGGTTCGATATTGCCGAACGCGTCGGTTCGACCGAATTTACCGGCTACACCGCCAGCGAAGGCGAAGGGCAGGTTATGGCGCTGGTCAAGGATGGCGCTGAAGTGCAATCCGCCAAGGCTGGCGATAGCGTAACCCTGATCACCAACCAGACACCATTTTATGGCGAAAGCGGTGGCCAGATGGGCGATGCGGGCAGCATTTCCAGCCTTTCCGGTTTTGCAGCGACGGTGAACGACACGTCGAAGCCGCTCGGCCGCCTGCACGCGCACCAGCTTACCGTTGATGCCGGTGAAGTGAAGGTAGGCGACGTCGTCCAGCTCAAGATCGATACCGCACGCCGGGATGCTCTGCGATCAAACCATAGCGCCACGCACTTGCTGCATGCAGCATTGCGCAACCGCCTTGGCGGCCATGTGACGCAGAAGGGCAGCCTTGTGGCACCCGATCGCCTGCGTTTTGACTTCTCGCACAACCAGGCGGTGTCGCCAGAAGAAATTGCGGATATCGAAGCGGAAGTAAATGCGCAAATTCGCCGCAATACGGCAGTGACCACGCGCCTGATGGCGCCGGATGAGGCAGTCGCGGCAGGCGCGCTCGCACTCTTTGGCGAAAAATATGGCGATGAAGTCCGCGTTCTCAGCATGGGTGACACTGGCGGTGCCAATTATTCGGTTGAGCTTTGCGGCGGCACTCACGTCAACGCGCTCGGCGACATTGCCTTGATGACGATTGTCTCCGAAGGTGCAGTCGCAAGTGGAATCCGCCGTATCGAAGCATTGACTGGTGAAGCCGCGCGGCAGCATCTGGCGCGGCGTGAAAGCCAGCTGAAGGATGTCGCATCGCTGCTGAAAACCGCACCTGATGAAGTGGCGGCACGTGTTGAAACGCTGCTGGCAGAACGCCGCGCGCTCGAAAAAGAACTGTCCGATACCAAGACCAAGCTGGCGCTGTCGGGTGGTTCCGGGCCCAAGGTCGAAGCCGAGAAGGTGGGCGATACCAACTTCATGGGTCAGGTCATCCCCGGTATCGAGCCCAAGGCGCTGCGAGGTCTGGCCGATGAACAGATGAAGGCGCTTGGCGGCGGCGTGGTTGCAATCATTGCGGCGAATGAAAACGCCAATACCGTTGTCGTTGCTGTATCGCAGGATCTGGTCGGCAAATTCTCTGCACCTGATCTCGTTCGTGCTGCGACAGCGGCGATGGGCGGGCAGGGCGGCGGCGGCCGTCCGGAAATGGCCCAAGGTGGCGGCCCTGCCGGTAGCGATCAGGCGCAGGCTGGCATTGATGCGATCAAGGCTGTGCTGGCTGGCTAAGCCGCGAGCGCAGCTTTAATCGCGGGGCTTCCTCCAACTCGGCGCCTTCCTTGATGGCGCGGCGGAACTCGTCGCGCTTTTCATGGATTGACGCGATAACAGGCCCCATTGCCACGCCCAGGTCCACCAATACCGCCTCTGAAAGCTGCAACGAGCTTTCGAGTGTTTCCGGAACTGCGTCGGTTGCACCCGCCAGATAGAGTTCAGCTGCATGCTCTGCATCGCGCGCGCGCGCGACTATCGTCAGGTCAGCGAATTGCGCGCGGATCCGCTTGGTCACTTTAGCCGCAAGCACCGGATCGTTCATCGTCAGCACGAGGCCTTTGGCGGTTTCGAGGTTCAAGCGATTCAAGGTGTGGGCTTTCGCTACATCGCCGAAAATCACATTATAGCCTTCGCGCCGCGCGGCGATGACGGCATCGACGTTGTTTTCCACTGCAAGATAGGGCTGGTTATGCGTGGTGAGCATATCGGCAACCAAAATGCCGACGCGGCCAAAGCCTATCAATATCGTGCGCGGCTCACCCGTGTTGCCGATATCCTCCTCCAGCGCCAATCCGGTGGATCGCACTTCTATGCGGCGTGCCATATCGTGCCCGATACGCGCCAATATCGGCGTGATCATCAATCCGATTGCTGTTGTTACCTGCCAGAATTTGGCGGTTTCCGGATCGATAATCTGGGCCGCACTGGCCGCGCCCAATACAATAAGCGTCGTCTCGGATGGGCTGGCCATCAGCAGGCCGGTCTCCGTCGCAACGCCAGGACGTGCGCCGGCAAATTTCAGCAAGCCGCTGACCACTATTGCATTGGCGAGCAAGGCTACAACTACCGCGGCCGCCAGTTTATCCCAATTGGTGATGATGAAGCCGATGTCGATCTGCATGCCGATGCTGATCAGGAAGACACCCAGTGCCAGCCCTTTGAACGGCTCGACCACGGTTTCCACCTCGCCCCGATAGTCGGTTTCCGCAATCAGCAGGCCCGCGATCAGCGCGCCGACGATCGGTGACAATCCGACCGCAGCGGTCGCAAGGCTCGAAAGGATGACGACAAGCAAGGTCGCCGAGATGAACAGTTCGGGACTCTTTGTGCGCGCGGCCTGCCCGAACAAGGGCGGCAGCAGGAAACGGCCCGCGATTAGCATGACGATAATGACGGCAAGCCCCTGCCACATCACCGTGAACAGGCCATCCCATCCGCTGCCACTGGCGGCTTGCGGTCCGAGTACACCCAGTACGAAAATGATCGGAACGATGGCGAGGTCTTCGAACAGCAGCATTGCAAATGCTGACCGACCTACAGATGATGTTGTACCCGCTATCGGTAGAACAAGTGCAGTTGAAGACAATGAAAGGGCGAGGCCTAGACCTATCGCTTGGACAGGGCTGTAGCCGACTGCATATAGCGCACCGCCGATGAGGATGGCTCCTCCAAACAGTTCGGCTGCACCAAGCCCGAATACTTGCCTGCGCATGCGCCATAATCGGCGAAATGACAGCTCCAGCCCGATGCCGAAAAGCAACAGGATGATGCCGAATTCGCCGATGAGGGCAATATCTTCGGTATCGGAAATGGTGATCCAGCGAAGCCACGGTATCTGGTCGGCCAATGCACCGAGCCCCATGGGGCCGACGAGGACGCCCACCAGCAGGAAACCGATGATAGGCGTGATACGCAAACGCGCAAAAGCCGGGATAACAATCCCGGCTGCGCCCAAGATGATGAGCGTATTATTGAGTCCTTCGGTATGTAACTCGGCGGCCATGCTCCCTTCTTAAGGGGAGCAAGCCGCCGATGTCAGCAACTTACTGCCAACTGCCCATTTTTTGTTCGAGATTGGCGCGAACCGCTTCGAAGAACTGCTCGGTCGTCATCCATGCCTGGTCCGGACCGATCAGGATCGCAAGGTCCTTGGTCATGGCGCCATTTTCAACCGTCTCGATGCAGACCTGCTCAAGCGTTTCGGCGAAGCGGGTGACTTCGGGCGTGTCGTCGAACTTGCCGCGATATTTCAGGCCACCGGTCCAAGCGAAGATTGACGCTATCGGGTTGGTCGAAGTCGCTTTGCCCTGCTGGTGCTGGCGATAGTGGCGGGTTACGGTGCCATGCGCGGCTTCCGCTTCCACGGTCTTGCCATCGGGCGTCATCAGGATCGAGGTCATCAAACCGAGCGAGCCGAAGCCCTGTGCAACCTGGTCTGACTGGACGTCGCCGTCATAATTCTTGCACGCCCAGACGAACTTGCCGCTCCACTTCAGCGCCGAAGCGACCATGTCGTCGATCAGGCGGTGTTCGTAAACGATGCCCGCGGTGTCGAACTTTTCCTTGAAGCCTTCGGTTTCGAACACTTCCTGGAACAGATCCTTGAAACGGCCGTCATAGGCCTTGAGGATGGTGTTCTTGGTCGACAGGTAGACCGGCCAGTTGCGGCCAAGGCCGTAGTTGAAAGAGGCGCGGGCGAAATCGCGGATCGAGTCGTCCAGATTGTACATCGCCATGGCAACGCCCGACGACGGGAACATGAAGACTTCTTCGTCGATCTTCTCGCCATTTTCACCGTCCCAAACGAGGCGCAGCTTGCCGGGGCCGGGGATGCGAACGTCGGTTGCCTTATACTGGTCGCCAAAGGCATGGCGGCCAACAACGATAGGGTCGGTCCATCCCGGGATCAGGCGGGGAACGTTTTCGATTACAATCGGTTCACGGAAAACAACGCCGCCCAGAATGTTGCGGATGGTGCCGTTGGGCGACTTCCACATCTTCTTCAGGCCGAATTCTTCGACGCGTGCTTCGTCGGGGGTGATGGTCGCACATTTCACGCCAACGCCATATTCGCGGATCGCATTCGCGCTCTCGACGGTCACGCGGTCGTCGGTCGCATCGCGATGTTCGACGCCGAGGTCATAATATTTCAGGTCAATGTCGAGATAGGGCAAAATCAGGCGTTCACGGATCCATTCCCAGATGATCCGGGTCATTTCGTCGCCATCTAGTTCGACGACGGGGTTCTTCACCTTAATTTTTGCCATGACGAAGCTGCTTTCCTTGGGGATTCTGTGTTGTTGTGGCTGCGCCATAGCAAAGTTTGCCAGCCAATCAACTGCCAGTAGGCGGCAGCGATTGGCTGGCGGAATAAGGCGCTAAGCCGGGATCAGGCGGCGAGTTGCATTGCGCTGCGGCGGACAAGCCTTCCGGGCAGTTCGCCGGTATGTTCACCGTTGCGATAAGTGATGCGGCCATTGACGATCGTTGCGACTATGCCGTCGACTTTTTGCAGCATCCGCTTGCCGCCAGCGGGCAGGTCGTAAACGATCTCAGGTACGCGCAATTGCAGCCTGTCGAAATCGATCACGTTGATGTCCGCCTTCATCCCCGGTGCCAGCAAACCGCGATCGGTTAGTCCGACGGTAGCGGCGGTTTTCGAGGTCAGTTCGGCAATCGCTTTAGGCAGTTCAATGCGTTCATGTTCGGCTGCATCGCGTGCCCAGCGTTGCAGGAAATATGTCGGGAAGCTGGAATCGCAGATAAGGCCATAATGCGCGCCGCCATCTGCAAGCGCCATAACCGTATCCGGATGACCCAGCATTTCGCGAACGGCCGACAGATTGCCCTCCGTATAATTGGCGGCAGGCAGGTAGAACATCCGGCGACCGTCATCCTGCAGCAGCCGGTCATAGGCATATTCCTGAAGGCTCAGCCCAGCTGCCTGCGCGCGCGCCTCCATCCTGCTCGCGCGATCAGGTTCATAGTTAGGCCGTCCGTCCTCCCATTCACTGGTAGCGCGGAAAGCATCGATAAGCGCCAAAGTTACCGGATTGCTGTCTTCCGGGCTTTCGGAGAGCAATTGCGCGCGGAACTGCGGGTCGCGCATTTTTGCAACGCGCTCTGCCAGCGGCAGTGCTGCAATCGCCTTGTAGCTGGGGTGAGAGCTGAAGGCATGGAGGCTGAGGTCAAGGCCATAGAACATTCCGACCGGTCGCGGCGCGACCTGTCCGCGCATTTGCAAGCCGTCCTGGCGGGCCTGCTCAAGCCCGCGAAGCATCGCGCGCCAACCGGGGCCGGGCTGGTTTGGAACATCGAGCAGTGTGAACGAAACAGGGCGCTTCCCATGCTCGGCCAAACCGCGAAGCAGCGCGAATTCTTCGCCAGCATCGTTGGAAGGGGCAGGGATCATCTGAAAGACGCCGGCATTGGCTTCGACCAACCCGTCCATCAGGGCGCAAAGTTCGTCAAATTCGGAGTAAAGGCTGGGCGCGAGTTCTCCGGCGCGCGTGCGGTGCATCATGTTGCGTGAAGTGGTGACGCCGAATGCGCCTGCTTCGATAGCTTCCTTCACCAATGTCCGCATCTGTTCGAGGTCTTCGGCGGTCGGAGGTTCGTGACGCGCCGCGCGCTCACCCATCACGAAGATGCGGACGGCCGAATGCGGCACCTGCGTAGCGACATCGACATCGAGTTCACGCTTTTCGAGTGCATCGAGATAATCGGGGAAGGTTTCCCAATTCCAGGGCAGGCCATCGACCATCACCACCTCTGGAATATCTTCAACGCCCTCCATCAATTTGACCAGCATGTCGCGCTGATGCGGGCGGCAGGGTGCAAAGCCGACACCGCAATTGCCCATCAAAACGGTCGTGACACCATGGTTTGATGAGGGGGACATGCGGTTTTCCCAGGTTGCCTGGCCATCGAAATGCGTGTGAATGTCGACAAATCCCGGCGTCACCAGCTTGCCATCTGCGTCGATTTCCTGCTTGGCGCTTCCTTCGACCTTACCGACTGCAGCGATCTTTCCGCCGGAGACTGCGACGTCACCGGTAAACGCCGGTTTGCCGCTGCCATCGACGATTACGCCGTTCCTGATGATCAGATCAAATTCCATGCTGTCTCTCTCCCCAAAAATTCTGCCTGCTACAGTTGTTGCAGGGCTTCCCTGATGCTGCGGACATATTTCCGCGCTTGTTCCTCTGCATTTGCGGAATCGCCGGCCATGACTGTGTGGCCGATTTCAGCCAGTTCCTGCGCATGCCCTTTTCGAAAGTCGGCAAAGCCGAATTGTGCCCGCATCGCATGGACGCGAACCTGATCCATGATCCGGCTAAGTTCGGCATTACCGGCAATTTGGGAAAGCGCGCCAAACAGATGGCGGCGGGCGCGCATATAGAGCGCGCGATCATCGGATTGTGACGATTGTATCAATTCGTCGATAGCGGCGTCCAGCCGACTTGCATCAGCACCAGCGGCGATGCGGCGGGCGGCGCTGCGTGAAACCAGACCAAACAGCAATTCGGTCAATTCGAGCGTCATGATCGCGTCTTCGCGCGAAACATGCACGACATGTGCGCCTCGATTGGGCTCAAGAGCAACGATTCCAAGCGCGTTCAAATGCTGCAAAGCTTCGCGGATTATCTGTCGCCCTGCTGCATAGCGCAGGCACAAATCCGCTTCGACAAGGCGTTGTCCGGGTGCAAATCCACCACTTTCCAACCGATCAATAACGTCGCGCGCGATTTGCGCGGCGGTCATTCGCACATTCGATGCAGATCGTGTCGCTTCGGATCCAGTGACAGCCATTTAAACTGGCTATCGCTGGGCTCGACAGATTGTCGACAATCCGGGGGTTTCGTAGCGTTCAAGCTAATAGTTGTAACATCGCGCCACAGTCCCTAGAAGGCGCTCGCATGACAAAACAGGAACTGACAAACCGGGGCACCGGGGTCGCAAAATGGTCGTTCCCTCCGGTTCATCCGGAAGGACGCAAGTTCGGACTGATCGCCGCTGCTGTAACCGCGATTTTCGCCTTCATGGCTTGGGAAACGCTTGCCTGGCCGATGGCGGGTATCACCATCTGGACGCTGGCATTTTTCCGCGATCCGGCCCGGGCAACCCCCGTTGATGACCGTTTCATCGTGGCTCCAGCCGACGGTCTCGTGACCTTGATCGAGACCGTGATGCCACCGGTCGAGCTTGCTGGCCCTGCGGGACTGGGCGACCAACCGATGACGCGTGTCTCGATTTTCATGAGCGTGTTCGATGTCCATATCAACCGCGCGCCAATCCGCGGCACCATCAAGCGCGTGGCCTATATCGCAGGCAAATTCCTCAATGCCGACCTCGATAAGGCGAGCGAAGAGAATGAACGCCAGCACTTCCTTGTCGAGCGCCCCGATGGTGTGCGTATCGGCTTTACGCAGATTGCCGGCCTTGTCGCGCGCCGCATCATCGCTTTCGTAAAGGAAGGCGACGTGGTTGCCGCTGGCCAACGCGTGGGTTTGATCCGCTTTGGTAGCCGTGTTGACGTGTACCTGCCGCATGGCACAGCACCGCGCATCATCAAAGGCCAACGCTGCATTGCAGGGGAAACGATCCTCGCAGAAATCGGCGTGGACCAGGATCTGCGTGCAATCGCCCATTGACACTGGCGGTCGCTGGCCTGAAACCGTGATGCATGGATAAACTCCAGAGACCGGGCATTTCGCTCCGCGCGATTGCACCCAATGCCGTCACCGCCATGGCGCTGTGCACCGGCCTGTCGGGTGCATGGTTTGCAATGCAGGGCCGTTGGGAAGCTGCGATTGCGGCCATAGTCGGCGCGGGTATCCTCGACGGAATGGACGGCCGTATCGCCCGCATGCTCAAGGGTGAAAGCAAATTTGGCGCGGAACTGGACTCGCTTTCGGATGTGACGGCCTTTGGCGTAACGCCCGCTCTCGTTACCTATATGTGGGCGCTGCAGCACATGCCGCGCTTCGGTTGGTCGATCACGGTGTTTTTTGCGCTGTGCATGGCCTTGCGTCTCGCGCGATTCAATGCGCGGATCGACGTGCAGGATCAGCCACATAAATCGGCTGGCTTCAATACCGGCGTGCCTGCGCCGGCGGGTGCAGGGCTCGCCTTGTTCCCGATGATCATCTGGCTGGAAACGGGGCTGGATATAGCCCGCAACTATTATTTGGTTGCGCCTTGGTTGCTGTTCGTCGCTTTGTTGATGGTTTCCAGCATTGCGACATTCAGCTGGAAATCCATTCGTATCCCCGCCGACATGCGCTTTTTCGCCCTTGTTGCAATCGCGGGCTTTGCCGCCGCACTGATTACGGCGCCGCTCATCACCCTCGCGGTGGTTTGCGTGGTGTACCTGGCGCTCATCCCCTTCAGCATGTGGCGCTATGGATTGGTCAAAAAGGCACGCAAGTCCGCCATTCCCGCTGAAGGTGCTTGACCCAGCCAAGCAGGTGGCTATGTTCCGCTTTCGTTCCTTTGCAGGCGAAGTTCAGTGGATCCGATAGTTGCCATCATCATAGTCGTAACAGCATTGCTGCTGGGCCTTGGCATCGGCTGGGTTCTGGGTGGGCGCGTCGGGCGGGCAGGGGCGGAGACTACCACGCAGCTCCGTGCGATGCTCAACGAGGTCGTTGAAGAACGGGATGCTGCCAAGGATCGTCTGGCGCGGCTGGAAACCTCGCTTGAGGAGCGCGAACGCGGCTTTGATGAGCAGTTGAAGGCACTTTCAGAAGCCAAGGATTTGCTGTCGGCCCAGTTTGGCGAGATTGGGCAAAAGCTTTTGGGTGAAGCGCAGCAAGCCTTCCTGCAGCGCGCGGATGAGCGTTTCCACCAGGCGGGTGAGAAAAATGAAGAGCGCTTGAAGCAACTTCTGGCTCCCGTGGGCGAAAGATTGAAGGCCTATGAGGAACAGGTCGGCAAGATCGAAAAGGAGCGTACCGAAGCCTATGGCGCGCTCACCGGATTGATCGACCAGATGCGGGCAGGGCAGGAACGGGTACAAAGCGAGGCTGCACGCCTCGTCAACAGCCTGCGCAACGCCCCCAAGGCGCGCGGTCGTTGGGGTGAGCAACAGCTGAAGAACGTACTTGAAAGTTGTGGCCTTGCCGAACATGTTGATTTTGTCACCGAGGCAAGTGTTACCGTTGAAGATGGCCGGTTGCGGCCAGACGCGATCGTGCGCGTTCCGGGCGGTCGCAGCCTTGTCATCGATGCCAAGGTTTCGCTCAATGATTATCAGGATGGTTTCAACGCCGATGATGATGAGACACGGCATCTGGCCATGGCGCGCCATACCGCATCGATGAAGAACCATATCGAGGGGTTGTCGCGCAAAGCCTATTGGGATCAGTTCGATGATGCCCCCGATTATGTCATCATGTTTGTGCCAGGAGAGCATTTCCTGGCGGCTGCACTCGAACATGATCCGACATTGTGGGACCACGCATTCGAAAAGCGCGTTTTGCTTGCAACCCCGACCAACCTTGTTGCGATTGCACGTACTGTCGCCAGCGTGTGGCGGCAGGAAGGATTGGCGCGTGAAGCTAAGCAAATCGGCGCCTTGGGCAAGGAAATGTACGATCGCATCGCTGTTGCCGCACAGCATCTGAAATCGGTTGGCAGCGGACTGACATCAGCGGTCAACAACTACAACAAATTCGTCGGCAGTTTCGAACGCAATGTGGTTTCGACTGGTCGCCGCTTTGCCGAACTGAATATTGAAACCGGAAAACGCGAATTGGAAGAAGTACCGCTCGTAGAGGCGGTGCCACGTTATTCAGGCGATGGTGAGCAAGGTCTGCTTGCCTCGAACGAACAATAAAGTTCAGGCACGCCGGAACTGGTTAAGCACCTCATAGGCCATCACGGCCGTCGCAACCGCGGCATTGAGGCTGTCCGCCTTGCCCAGCATCGGCATTTTCACCAGCAGGTCGCATTCCTCTTCATAAGCTTCGGGTAACCCTTGGGCTTCATTGCCTGTCAGGATGAAGCATGGCGCGCGATAGCTGGGTGCCTGGTAATCGACATCGGTCTGCAAGCTGGTGCCGATCAACTGGCCGGGGCCATTGCGCAGCCAGGGAAGGAATTCATCCCACCGGCATTGCACCAGTTTTTGCGTGAAGATTGCGCCCATGCTGGCACGAACGGCCTCAACTGAAAAAGGATCGGTGGAATCATCGAGGAGGATTAAACCGCCTGCGCCAACCGCATCGCCAGTGCGCAGCATAGTGCCAAGGTTGCCGGGATCGCGCATCGCCTGCGCCACCAGCCAGATCTGTGCGCTGTTCCGGTCGAGCGATTCGAGAGGTGTGGCGGTTTCACGATAAACGCCGATGACTGTTTGCGGATTATCCTTGCCCGACAATTTCGACAGGATGTCGGCGCTGGTTTCGATGACGTCGCCACCGGCGGCAAGCACTTCGCCCTCGAGTGCTATTTCGAGGCTGTGGGCATCGCGATCAGAGCAACGAAACAGCATTTCGGGAAGGAAACCAGCTTCGCGTGCTTCGGTAAGGATCCGCAAGCCTTCGGCAAGGAAAAGGCCTTCACGCTTGCGGTGTTTCTTTTCACGGAGCGATCGTACCCGCTTGACCAGCGGGTTGGAAAACCCGGTAATTTCCCGGCGCATGGGATTAATCTTCGCCGAAGCCGTCTGTGACGAGTCCGGCGAGTTTTTCGAGTGCCATTTCGGAATCCTCGCCTTCAACATGGATGACGATATCGCTGCCCTTGGCGGCACCCAACATCATCAGACCCATGATAGAGGTACCGGTGACCGTTTGCCCGTCCTTTTCGACATGGACCTTAAGTCCATCGGGCAAGCGACTGACAAATGTAACAAATTTTGCACTCGCGCGGGCATGTAGGCCCTTCTGGTTAACGATGGTCAGCGTGCGACTGACCCGACTCACCGCGATGCCTCCAGCAATTCGGAAGCGACACTGATATATTTGCGACCTGCATCGCGCGCAGCGAGCACAGCATCCGACACGCTCATATTCTTGCGTGCGCTTTCAAGGCGGATGAGCATCGGCAGGTTGACGCCGGCAATCACCTCGATCTTGCCCACTTCGAGCAACGAAATGGCGAGATTTGAGGGCGTGCCGCCGAACAGGTCGGACAGGATGATAACGCCTTCGCCGCTATCGACATCCTTGATCGCCTGGGAGATTTCCTTGCGACGCGTTTCCATATCGTCGCGCGGTCCGATGCAGATGGTTGCAATCTGCTTTTGTGGGCCGACCACATGCTCCATGGCGACGACAAATTCGCTCGCCAATGTGCCATGGGTAACCAAGACAAGTCCGATCATGCGTATCCCGCTACCATATCCCTGTTAGAAACCCCAATTCTTCTTCAATCGTTATACATGGGGCGCGCCTGATTACCTTGCCATTCGAGCGCGTCAACAGGCCTTGAGTGGAGATTGCGATGTTTTACGCTTGGGGAGTAACCATCTTCGCGAAGCAAACGGGCAAATTCCTCGGTCACAAACACCGAGCGATGCCGCCCTCCGGTGCAGCCGAAGCCGATCGTGACATAAGCTTTGCCCTGTGCGTCGTATCGTGGAAGCAGGAAGCGCAATAGATCGGCAATGCGATCAAAGGCCTCCTGATAGCCTTCATCCGCCGATACATATTCTCCGACAGCGCGATCGAGCCCTGTCATCGGACGTAATTCCGGATCCCAGTGCGGGTTTTGCAGGAAGCGAAGGTCAAAAATGAGGTCGGCATTGGGCGGGACACCGCGCGAAAAGCCGAAACTGACCAAGGAAACGGTCATTTTGCCATCTGGCTGACGGAACCGGTCGCGAATTTCTGCCTGAAGGTCACTTGCCGACATGTGGCTAGTGTCAATCACCAGGTCCGACCAGTCGCGCAGCGGCTCCATCAACGCACGTTCTTGCGCAATCCCGTCGATGGCTGGTCGATCTTGCGCAAGCGGATGGCGCCTTCGTGTTTCCGAATAACGGCGCTCGATTTCAGCGCCTGCACAATCGACAAACAATGTCATGATTTCGACATCGTCGCGCTTTTGAAGCTGCCTTATCTCGTTGATCAAGCGCGTTGGTTCGAACCCACGCGTCCGGCTGTCAAATCCGATTGCCAATGGCATATCAGCATCGCCCGAACCTTCGGCTTGCGGCAGATCGAGCAGCGGCTTTGCGAGGCGTACTGGAAAATTGTCAATCGCTTCCCAGCCAAGATCTTCCAAGGTCTTGAGAACGGTCGATTTTCCTGCCCCAGATAGTCCGGTGACAAGCAAAATCCTGCTGGTCGTTCCTATGCTCACACCGCGCTCCGTTCGTAACCTTGCGTAAACAATCGCACTGGAACGCGCTTTTCGTCAATGATCCGTTTGAGTAGCATCTCGGCTTTCAGCGGTGCCGATTGTTCAAATGGGGTAAGCGGGTAGGCAGGAACCGACCAGCCCGAAAGCGAAACGACGCTGCTGTCGTCGGGTAATCGTTCGGCTACATCACCAAGGTTAAGTGCAAGAGCCAATGGCGCACTCTCCACATGGGGAATGTTCATGATCCCCACACCGCGCACCTCGATCATGCCGGCAATATTCGGCTTCGACCTGATGATCGGGCCGGTTTTGCCACTGACAATGTCGCAATAATCATCGCAGATGAGGGCAGCACCTCGATCTATGAGCCGCAAGGCCAGATCGGATTTGCCGCTACCGGACGGACCTGTCAGCAAGACACCCTGACCATTTATTGCGACAGCAGTCGCATGGACGAGGGTTGCGCTGTTATTCATCCCGCTGGCTCCGGCGCCTGTGCAGCGGGCAGGCTGATGCGGAAGCACGCGCCTTGCAAGCCATCCTCGCGATCGTCGACGCTGATGCTGCCATGATGACCCTCGATGATCGTGCGCGCGATAGCGAGGCCGAGGCCGCTATGCTTGCCAAAGCCTTCATTTTCTGGGCGGGCACTATGGAAACGGCGGAAAACGGTTTCCCGCTCGTGCGGGGGAATTCCCGGTCCTTGGTCGCTAATCCTGATGATCACCTCATCGTCGCTGCGTGTCGCGGATATTTCCACCACGCCGTCAGGGGGCGAAAAGGATACCGCATTATCCAGCAGATTAGTGAGTACACGCTCGATGCGGATATCCTCTCCCATGACTACGGTTATCCCCCGGCGCGGCCGCGCAAAGGCAATCCGCACTGTTCCGTCTGCCGCTCGGTTTTCGCGTGCCTCCAGCAACTGTTCGATCATGTCACCCATGTCGATGGGTTCGAAATTGGCCTTGGCGAGTTGGGCGTCGATCCTGCTGGCGTCGGAAATGTCACTGATCAGTCGATCCATCCGCTGTACATCGGCATGCGCCACTGCCATCAATTGGGCGCGCAACGCCGGATCAGAGACGTTGTCGATTCCATCCAGCGCTGAGCGTAACGAGGCGAGGGGGTTTTTGATTTCATGCGCTACATCGGCAGCAAATGCTTCGGTTGCATCAATGCGCTGGCGCAGCGCGCTACTCATGTCGGAAAGCGCGCGGGCGAGCATGCCGATTTCGTCTCGGCGCGACGGCATGCGGGGAATGGTGACATCTGGCGAACGGCCAAGGCGCACCCGAACTGCCGCGCGCGCCAGATATTGCAACGGCCGCACAATGGTTCGCGCAAGGAACAGTGACAGCAGGACGGAGACCACCAACACCACCAGCATGAATATGCCGATGCTGAAACGCTCCGCCCGCACCAGAGAACGCACATCGCGCGGATTACCGGTCGTCAGCAATCTGGTTCCGTCGGGCATGATTGTCGCTGCCGAGACGACATGGGTCAAGTCTGGTGCAAAACGGACCAATGAATTGCCTAGGCCTGCTTTCAATTGACGCAATTCGGGCCAAGCCGCAGCGTTGTCCTTTGACGGTTCCTGGTAACTGGCCAAGTCGGGCGCTTGCACGAGGAAATCGAAGCCCATGTCCATCCAGCGGGCAGCGGTTTTCCTCCACGGCTCTTTGCTGGGGTCCGCCAATTGAAACGTCACACCAACCGCAGCCGCACTGTCATAAGTTTTTTCGCCACTCTGGTTATAGAGGCGCACCCGCGATTTCCCGTTCTTGGCAAAAGCGGAGAGTGTCGCTTGCGCATCTGCGGGCGACATTCTGGCGATGGCCGAGGCCAGCAGAACAACTTGTGTTTCAGCGGCTTCCTGGCGCTCAGCCACCAGCCTCGTCCGATAGCTGTCGAGGAAAAAGAGCCCGCTTGCCATCAATGCGAGTGCAAAAAGATTAACGGCGAGGATGCGCGATGTCAGGGATAGTTTGCGGCTCCAGCGTAACTGGAATCGATCAGAATCAGGCGTCTGCAAAGCGATATCCAGCGCCATAGAGCGTGTCGATTGCAGAGAATTCGGGGTCTATTTCCCGAAACTTCCGGCGCAGGCGCTTGATGTGGCTGTCTATGGTGCGATCATCGACATAGACGTCGTCATGATAGGCAATGTCCATCAACTGGCTGCGCGTGCGGACCACGCCTGGCCTTGCTGCCAGTGCTTCAAGAATGAGGAATTCAGTAACCGTAAGCGTTACCGGCTTGCCTCTCCATTTCACATGGTGACGGGCAGGGTCCATTTCCAAATCGCCGCGATGTAGCGGTTCGGGTTCATCCTTGCTTTCCTCTTCAAGGCTGCGGCTGCGCACCGCTGTACGCCGCAAGATTGCCTTGACGCGAGCAACCAGCAGACGCTGCGAAAAGGGCTTGGTGATATAGTCGTCGGCACCCATTGCGAGGCCGAGCGCCTCATCGAGTTCTTCATCCTTTGATGTCAGGAATATTACCGGCATATCGGATTTTTCGCGCAAACGCCTAAGTAGCTCGAGGCCATCCATGCGCGGCATCTTGATGTCGAAAATGCCAAGGTCGGCAGGGTTCTCCAAAAGTGCCTTCAGTGCGGCTTCGCCATCGGGGTAAAGGCGTGTGACATAGCCCTCCGCTTGCATGGCAATCGAAACCGATGTGAGGATATTGCGATCGTCGTCGACAAGGGCGATGGAGGCGGACATTGTCGCGCTTATAGAAAGGCATTGGGAAAGCATCAATGCCGGGTAGAAAGGCAATGTTGCAGGGTGTGACAATTTTCTTGAGTAAAATGCTGCGGGGAGCGTTTGACGAAAAGTCAGCGGTAGGTTAGGGGCCCCTACATTCCCCGTGCATACCTATGCACAGTCATTTTCAAAAGGAAGCCATCGTGTCCGTAACGCCGAACTTCTCGCTCGAAAAACAAGGCATTAACACCAGTGCTAAGATTTTCTGGAACCTCGGTACGGCTCCCTTGGTCGAATCGGCCCTGGCAAATGGTGAAGGCAAGCTGGCGAAAGACGGTCCGTTGGTCGTGCAAACCGGAAAGCACACCGGTCGTTCAGCTTCGGACAAATTCATAGTGCGCGACGAGAACACCGAAAGCACCATCCATTGGGGCAAGACCAATGTCGCGATGGACCCCGCACATTTTGCTGCACTGAAAGAGGATTTCTACGCAGCGCTCGCGGCCAAGGACAAGCTTTACGTAGCCGACCTGTTCGGTGGCTCGCAGCCGGAATATCGCGTCAATGTTCGCGTCATCAACGAGTTCGCCTGGCACAATCTGTTCATCCGCACTTTGCTCGTCCGTCCGGAGGCGAAGGAACTCGCTGATCTGGTGCCCGAATATACCATTATCGACCTACCCAGCTTCCGCGCGGATCCGGCGCGCCATGGCTGCCGCAGCGAGACTGTCATTGCGGTGAACTTCACCGAAAAACTGATCCTGATCGGCGGCACCGCTTATGCCGGTGAAATGAAGAAGTCGGTATTCGGCATCCTCAATTACCTGCTGCCTGAACAGGGCGTAATGCCGATGCACTGCTCGGCCAATATCGGCCCCAACGGCGATACTGCGATCTTCTTTGGCCTTTCGGGCACTGGCAAGACCACGCTGTCGGCCGATGCCAGCCGCACGCTTATCGGTGATGATGAGCATGGCTGGTCGGACACCGCAGTCTTCAACTTTGAAGGCGGCTGCTATGCGAAGATGATCAATCTTTCGCCCGAGGCTGAGCCTGAAATCTATGCCACCACGAAGCGTTTCGGCACCGTGCTCGAAAACGTCGTTATGGATGCTGAGACCCGCGAACTTGATTTCAACGACAACAGCCTCGCTGAAAACAGCCGTGGTTCATATCCGATCGACTTCATTCCCAATGCGTCGAAGGACAATCTGGGGCCGGTACCGAAAAACATCATCATGCTGACCGCCGATGCCTATGGCGTGCTGCCCCCGATTGCGCGGTTGACGCCTGATCAGGCGATGTACCACTTCCTTTCGGGCTATACCGCACGCGTTGCCGGTACCGAAATTGGCGTGACCGAACCGACTGCTACCTTCTCGACCTGCTTTGGCGCCCCCTTCATGCCGCGCCATCCCAGCGTTTACGGCAATTTGCTGAAGGAGCGTATCGCCAAGGGCGGTGTTACCTGCTGGTTGGTCAACACCGGCTGGACTGGCGGCAAGGCAACCGATCCGGGCATCAGCCGTATGCCGATCAAGGCCACCCGCGCGCTGCTTAATGCGGCGCTCGACGGCAGCCTCAACAATGCCGAGTTCCGCAAGGATCCGAACTTCGGTTTCGAGTTCCCGGTCGCGGTTGCGGGTGTCGACAGCAAGATACTTGATCCGCGCGAAGCATGGGCCCACAAAGCGGCTTATGATGCAACAGCGCAAAAGCTTGTCCAGGCATTTATCGATAATTTCGAACAATTCGAGCAGCATGTCGATGAAGGCGTGAAGCAGGCGGCTCCTACCGCCGCATAAGGGCCCGGCCATTTCTGGGATTTTCAGGACCCCGGAAATGACCTATTTTTCACCCCGATTATTCCCTGATGACGCGAGCATCATCCATGTGGGTGAGGGGCTTTTGGCGCGCACATTGCCGCGCGAATTATGGACTCATGAAGCACATCTTGCCGCGTGTCTCTGGATCGTGCGCGACCGACCAGAAATCGATGCTGAGCGCGATATGCGCGGCATCATTTCGAGTTACAATGTCGCCGTCGGCGGGGTGAATGACGAGGCGCAGGGCTATCACGAGACCATAACGCAGGTCTATGTAGCTGCGGTTCGTGCGCATTTGCGCGATGTTGGCGGCACACCCTTGTACAAAGCGGTCAATGCGTTGCTGCTATCACCCCGCGGGAGGCGCGAATTGCCGCTCGCGCATTATTCGCGCGAACTGCTCTTCTCTGTCGAAGCCCGCCTGGGGTTTGTCGAGCCTGATCTGCGCCCCCTAATCGAAGTCTGAACGGGTCAGGCCTTGGCACCCGCAACATATTCGGCGACATTTTTCGCGAGCACATCGAGCGGAACATTGCCGCCTCGCACCACGGTGTCGTTGAAATCGCGCAGGTCATAGCGGCTGCCCAATGCGGCTTGCGCCAATCCGCGTTGGCGTACGATTTCGCTGTGCCCGACCTTGTAACCGCAAGCTTGGCCCGGCCAACTGCAATAGCGATCGACTTCGCTGGCCACCTCAAGCGCGTTCGAGCCATTTTCCTCCACAAAGAATTTGACGCCCTGTTCGCGCGTCCAGCGCTTTGCATGCAGCCCGGTGTCGACGACAAGGCGGCAAGCGCGAAAAGCAAGAGACTGAAGATAGCCAAGGCGGCCGACCTGATAATCGTCGTAAAGACCAAGTTCGTCCGCCAGTTGCTCGGCGTAGAGCGCCCAACCTTCGCTATAGGCATTGAAGGCCAGCATGGTGCGGATCAGCGGCATCTGGTTCGCATATTCGCCCTGCCAAACATGACCGGGGATGGCTTCATGGAAAGTAAGGTCGGGCAAGCTGTATTTGCTGTGCAGGTCAGTCGTGCGAAGGTTGATCCAGAACTTCCCGGGGATTGAGCCATCGATCGAGCCAGCCCCGCCATAGGCGCCAGGTGCGCCAGGCTCTTCCTCGGGCGGAAGACGCTTCACCTCCAGATTGCCGCGGACCAAAGTGCGGAAAGCCCGGGGCATTTCAGCACGGATCTTGCCTAGCCATTCCTGGATGAAAGCCATGATCTCGGCGCGACCTGCATCGCCTTCGCTGAATTTGAAGCGAGGGTCCTTTGCCAGCGCATTCATGCGTTCGCCGACCGAGCCCTGCGTATAGCCGAGACTTTTCAGGATCGGATCCATGCGGCCGTGCAGCGTGAGAAGCTCGTCCAGCCCCATCTGGTGCACCTCTTCAGGTGTCATGCGTGTTGTGGTGCTCGCGCGTAACGCCCAGGCGTAGAATTCATCACCGCGCGGGCGCGCCCACATGCCTGCATCCATGTTTGCCTTGGGCAATTGCGCCTTCAATTCGGCGAGTTGTCGTTCGAGCGCCGGTGCAACCAGATCGCGCGATATTTGCGTCGCGCGATCTGACCAGTTACCAGCAATCCCCAGCGCCTTTGTCCGCCGCGTGATACTTTCGGCCAACCCGCCGCCCTGCCGCGCGCCGGCCAGGCTTTGTTCTATTTGTTTGATGGCTTTTTCGATAAGGAAAGCAGGGGCAAATAATCCTTTGCCTGCCGCATCTTTCAAACGTCCCGTCTCGCCATCCAATATCGCTGCATAGGCCGTCAGGCGCGCGAGATAGGCTTCGGCATCTGCCGAATTGCGGATGGGGTGGTCGCTATCGAGGAAACGCGGAATATCGAGATACGCGCCGACATTCTGGATTACGACATAAGGTGTGTTGCGCCAGCCACCGACTGCGACATCGCCATAGGGCAGGGCGAATCCATCCAGCGCCACGCCATATGCGCTTTCGACCACTGCGAGGCTTGTGCGGGTGGAATGATCGAGACCGGTTTTGTCGAACGCGCGCACGCGTTTCAGATCGGCGGCAAGGGTATCGGCTATCGCTTTTTGGCCAGAAGCTGAGCGATCCGCCAATTTGCCTCGCATTGCTGCGCGAGCGCCAGTGTCTATGCCTAGCGAAGTAGCGCCTTCGGGTGAATGCGCGAGAAGGTTATCCGCAATCGAGCCCAATAAGGCGTTGGCTCTCTCCGCGAGTGCTGGTTGCGGCGAAGGGGCCGAAGCAATGGCGGCTCCGGCGCGTGCGCAGCCGCCCAATGCCAATGCTGCTGCCCCAGTGCCCAATGCTGCAATGGTTTGGCGTCGAGATAAGTTTTGCAATGCTTCAGGCACGGGGAAGGCTCCTCAAATTGATCCCGGTTTGATAGCTGGCGCGCAGCGGCGGTCAATAGCATGGGCATTGCCGCCCAATGCATTTCGACGACCGACATCCCGACCTTTGGAGTTTAACCCAGCGGTTCAACTTTCAGGACTGCGCCCTCTGCGCCAATCACGCGGACCTTGGACCCGACAGGCGCGTCCGCGCCTCGGGCGTTCCATTCGCCATCGCCCACTTTGACGCGTCCTCTACCATCGACGATGGCTTCGATCACGGTGACAATCTCTCCGGTCAATCGCGCACCGCGATCATTGAGTGCGGGGTCCTCGGACTGGATCGGATTGTCTTTCAGGAAGCGCTTGCCTGCGTAGACCGTCAACACCGAGAGAACGGCAAAAAGCGCGACCTGCAAGGGCAGCGAAATCGGCAAAACCCATGAGAGCAGGCCGACGATGATTGCGGCAACCCCTAGCCACATCAGGAAAAAACCGGGCGCCAGCATTTCGATAACGCCAAGCGCCACACCCACCGATAACCAAAACCAGTGGGGTTCGAGCGAAGCCAGCCAGTCGGCCATCTTACTTGCCCTTCTCGTTGGAAAGCGCATCCTTGGCGAGTTCGCCAATTCCGCCCAATGTGCCGATCAACTGTGTCGCTTCGACCGGGAACAGAATCGTCTTGCTGTTGGGCGATGTCGCAAACTGGCTGACTGCCTCAACATATTTTTGCGCAATGAAATAGTTGATGGCTTGCGCGTTTCCGCTGGCAATAGCATCGGAGACCATCTGCGTAGCCTTTGCTTCGGCCTCTGCTTCACGTTCGCGCGCTTCTGCATCGCGGAACGCAGCCTCCCTGCGACCTTCTGCCTGCAGGATCGCGCCTTGCTTTTCGCCTTCTGCCCGCAGGATTTCTGCGGCACGCAGACCTTCCGCTTCCAGGATTTGCGCACGCTTTTCACGTTCGGCCTTCATCTGGCGGGCCATGGCGTTGGAAATGTCAGCGGGTGGGCGAATGTCTTTCACTTCGACACGCGTGATCTTCACGCCCCACGGACTTGTGGCGTGATCGACAACGCCCAGCAAACGACCGTTGATATCATCACGTTTGGACAACGTCTCGTCGAGGTCCATCGATCCCATGACGGTGCGCAGGTTGGTCGTCGTGATCTGCATGATTGCGACATATAGGTCGGAAACTTCATAGGCAGCTTTTGCCGCATCGAGCACCTGAAAGAACACCACGGCATCCACGCCGACCATGGCATTATCCTTGGTGATGATTTCCTGCCCTGGAATGTCGAGTACCTGTTCCATCATGTTGATCTTGCGGCCGACGCGATCGACGAAAGGAACGATGAAGTTGAAGCCCGGATGCGCAGCATGGGTAAAGCGGCCAAAGCGTTCGATGGTATAGACATGGCCTTGCCGAACGACTGTGATCCCCATCATCAGGAATATCACTGCGAGTACCAGCAATACGATTACAAAGGTTTCCATGCCCAGCTCCTATTTGACTGCTATACATGTCCCAAATATGCGGGGAATTGCCAAGCGAAATCGGACAGGGTGCGCAGACTATGACATTGGTTGAAAAGCTGAAATTGGTGCGGACAGCCATGTATGTGCCGGCAATCAATGGACGCGCGCTTGAAAAAGCACGGGGCCTCGATGTCGATATGCTGATTATCGATCTCGAGGATTCGGTTCCCGCAGACCGCAAGGCAGAGGCGCGTGAAGCCGCCGTTTCCGAAGTGGCAAAAGGATTTCCCGGAAAACTGCTTGCCATCCGGCTCAACGGTTTGGATCGCCCGGAACTTGAACCGGATATCGTTGCGGTGGAGCGATCGGTTGCGGATTGTTTCGTGTTGCCAAAGGTCGAAAGCGCTGGGGATCTGGACGCGCCTACCCAACGGCTGCCCAACCCTGTGCTCGCGATGATCGAAGGTCCACTCGGCCTTTACAATTGTCGCGAGATTGCCGCACATCCTTCCGTCGCCGGACTTATCGCCGGTGTGAATGATATCTGCGCCGATATGGGTATCCGGCCGGGTCCCAATCGTGAAGGTCTGGAGCTTGTGCTCCAGACGATGGTGCTGGCTGCTGCCGCGGCTGGTAAACCGGCTTTTGATGGCGTGAACAACAAGCTGGACGACATGAGCGGACTGGACGCCGAATGCCGACAGGGCCGAGCTTATGGATTCACCGGCAAGACGCTTATCCATCCCAATCAGGTTGCCATTGCCAACACAGCTTTCGGGCCCAGCGAAGAGGAAATTGCTGCAGCTGAGGCACTTATTGCCGCATCCACGGGTGGCGCGCAGCGGCATGAAGGCAAGATGATCGAATCGATGCATGTCGAACAGGCGCGCCGGACGATAGAACGTTCTCGACATACGGCGGGAAGTTAGACTAACTGCGCTGATGCGCGCGCTTCGTTTAACATCTTTCCTCCTTCTCACCAGCTTCACCAGCGTTGCTATTGTTGGCAAGCCCGTGACCGAATCCGAACTGCGCAAGCATGTGGAGATTTTGGCGTCGGACGAGTTTGAAGGCCGTGCCCCCGGAACCGAAGGTGAGCGCAAGACTCTTGCTTATCTGCAGAAGCAGTGGAGCACAGCGGGCCTGAAACCCGGCGCGCGCGATGGCAGCTGGTATCAGCCGGTCGATCTCATCCGGCGCGGCCCAAAACAGGCTACAGCCCAGTTCTTTGCAAAGGGCGAAAAACTGCGCGTAGTGAGCGACGATATCCTGCTGGTGGGTCGCGAAAGGCAGTACAAGGCAGACGCATTGCCCACCTTGTTCGTCGGACATGGCGTCAACGGGCAGGGCAAGGTTGTCGCGGACGTTAAAGGCAAGCTGGTCTTTGTGTTGGCCGATGATGCCGATTTTCTGCCGGCTGATATGAAATCAGCACGCGCGCGCCGCACTGCGCTGATTGATGCCGGTGCAGCAGGTGTTGTGTCCATATCGGGAGAACAATTTGATTTCCCCGTTTTCCGTCGTGCCATCCTCTCTCGCCCAATTACGTGGGAGGCGCGTGATAAGAGAGCCGATGTCGAAGGCGTAGTCAGCCCGCAATATATGGTGGCTCTGGTGACTGCTGCGGGCGGAGACTGGGATAAACTGCGCGTTGCCGCACGGGCCGCTGATTATGCCGGGCAGTCATTTGGACTCTCTGCCAATCTTGACGTCGAGACCGATGTCGAACGGATCAGAAGCAATAATATCATTGGCCGCATTCCAGGTAAAAAGTCCGGCAGCGGCGCGGTGATTTTCATGGGTCATTGGGACCATTTCGGTATTTGTCGCCCCGAAGCCGCCGAGGATCGCATCTGCAACGGCGCGGTTGATAATGCCAGCGGCATGGCTGTCTTGATCGAAGTGGCGAAACGCCTTGGTAAAGCCCGCTTTGATCGCGATATACTCTTCATTGGCACGACGGCGGAGGAATATGGCCTGATTGGCGCGCGTGCCTTTGCCGCTGATCCGGTGGTGCCGTTGGAACAGATCAAGGTAGTGCTCAACATAGACACGGTGGCCATCGCGCCCAAAGGTGCCAAAGTGGCCATCATAGGTCGCGGCAAGACCGATCTGGATGACGATATCGAAAAGGTGGCGCGCAAATTGCGACGCAAAATCGAACCTTCGACGGATGCCAACGCCTTCCTCCAAAGGCAGGATGGTTGGGCGCTGACCGAGAAAAATGTTCCTGCACTAATGGTTGGTGGATCATTTGCCGATCTCGCCAAGCTCGATGCCTTTCTGAAATCGGATTATCACGGCCCCGAAGATGAGGTTCGCGATGGTATCCAGCTGGGCGGGGCAGCCGAGGATGCGGACCTGCACGTCGAACTGGGGCGCTATTTTGCTGACACCCGCAAATACAAGCCCAAAAAGCCCGAGAAGGGGACTGGCGAATAGTCGGTCTACTGTTTACATGGGCCGCCACGACTCGACACCCAGACAAAGCAAAGTGGCACCATGAAATCCGATAAAATCCGCCTCGGCCTTACCTTCGACGATGTGTTGTTGCAGCCTTGCGAGTCTGACATCCTGCCGAGCCAGGCCGATACCCGCACGCGGATAACCCCTGAAATCTCGCTCAACATCCCGATCATGTCATCGGCGATGGATACCGTTACAGAAGCGCGCATGGCGATCGTGATGGCCCAGTTGGGCGGGATCGGCGTGTTGCATCGCAATCTGTCGATTGAGGAACAGGCGGCAGCTGTGCGTCAGGTGAAGCGGTATGAATCGGGCATGGTCGTCAACCCGATCACGATCGCGCCAAATGCGACGCTTGCCGAAGCGCAGGCGCTGATGCTGGAAAACCGGATTTCGGGCATCCCTGTGGTTGAAGCGAGCGGAAAGCTGGTCGGCATCCTTACCAACCGCGACGTCCGCTTTGCTGAAAACCCGATGCAGCCGGTTTCGGAACTGATGACGCGCGATAATCTCGCAACCGTACAGGCCGGCGTAGCGCAGGAAGAGGCCCGGCGCCTCTTGCATCAGCGCCGCATCGAAAAACTGTTGGTCGTCGACAATGATTTTCACTGCGTTGGCCTGATCACCGTCAAGGATATCGAGAAAGCGGTTACTTATCCCGACGCAACCAAGGATGCGACGGGCCGCTTGCGCGTAGCAGCGGCAACGACGGTGGGTGACAAGGGCTTGGAGCGTACCCGTGCGCTTATAGATGCGGAATGCGATGTCATCATCGTCGATACGGCCCATGGGCACAGCAAGATGGTTTCCGTCGCAGTGTCCGAAATCAAGAAAATGTCGAGCAAGGTTCAGGTCATTGCAGGCAATGTTGCCACCGCCGAAGCGACGCGCGCATTGATCGATGCTGGCGCGGATGGCGTGAAAGTCGGCATCGGTCCGGGCTCCATCTGTACGACTCGCGTCGTTGCGGGTGTTGGCGTTCCGCAGTTAACCGCAGTCATGGATTCGGCTGAGGAAGCTGCCAAGTCTGGCATTCCGGTGATCGCCGATGGCGGACTTCGTACGTCGGGTGACCTCGCCAAGGCTTTGGCCGCCGGTGCGGCTAGCGTGATGGTTGGTTCGTTGCTGGCAGGAACCGAAGAGGCGCCGGGTGAGACTTTCCTCTACCAAGGTCGGGCTTACAAGAGCTACCGCGGAATGGGCTCAGTCGGCGCGATGGCACGTGGATCTGCTGACCGCTATTTCCAGCAGGATATCAAGGATCAGCTCAAGCTGGTGCCGGAGGGTATTGAAGGCCAGGTGCCCTATAAAGGCCCTGCGGCTGACGTGATCCACCAACTCGTTGGCGGAGTGAAGGCTGCGATGGGTTATACAGGCTCCGCAACCATCGCTGACCTTCAAGATCGTGCCCGCTTTGTGCAGATAACCAATGCCGGTTTGCGCGAAAGCCATGTCCACGATGTTACCATCACCCGGGAAGCACCCAATTATCCGACGCGTTGAGCTGCAGGCATGAAGCCCGCCGCGAGAGTGCAGTCAGCGATTGAGTTGCTCGATGAGATAATCGTGGCAACACGCGATAAGGGCAGCTCGGCGGATCGTGTGGCTGCGGCCTTCTTTGCTGCACGCCGTTATGCCGGATCAAAAGACAGGCGCGCGATCCGCGATCTTGCATGGCGCGCAATCCGGGAATTTGGCGCACGACCGGAAAACGGACGTGCCGCGATGGTCGCTTTGGCTGGCTATGATCCAGATCTGGCAGCGCTGTTCGATGGCTCGGCCTATGGGCCGAAAGCTATTGATCCAAGCGAACCGAAAGCGTCGGGTGATATCGTGCCTGAATGGGTGAAGCCGCTGTTTTCGGAACTGGTGACGGCAGACGAATTTCCGGCTTTGCTGGAGCGCGCGCCGCTCGACATTCGCGTGAACAGGCTGGTCGCTTGTCCCGAGCAGGTTCAAGCCCAGTTTCCCGAAGCGCAGCAAATGGAGGGCTGCACCGATGGCCTGCGTTTGCCGACAGGTTTTTCTATCGAGGCGGAGCCGGTTTATCAAAGCGGAGCCGTTGAGGTGCAGGATTTCGGTAGCCAGTTGATCGCGGAACTGTGTGAAGCCAAACCTGGCATGACAGTGCTCGATCTGTGTGCAGGGGCAGGCGGGAAGACGCTTGCGCTGGCATCGCATATGGCGGGGGAGGGCAGGCTTATCGCTGCCGATACAAGCCGTGATCGCCTAACACAGTTGCCACCCCGCGCTGTCCGGGCAAAGGCTGAGTTTATCGAAACCCGCTTGCTCAACCCCGGTAAAGAGCTGGCAACATTGAATGATCTTTCAGAAGCGTGCGACATCGTCCTGATCGACGCCCCTTGTTCGGGCAGCGGAACCTGGCGCCGCAACCCCGAAACCCGATGGCGGCTGGAGCAGCGCGATCTGCAGCGACTAGTGACCGAGCAGGCGCGTCTGCTCGATATCGCGGCGCAATTGGTGAAACCCGGTGGCCGTCTGGTGTACGCCGTCTGTTCATTGTTCGCTTGCGAAGGCAGGGATCAGGCTGACGGCTTTCTGGAGCGTGCAAAAGGGTTCGAGCCAGATCTTGGATTGGTTCGCGCGGGACGGCGCGATGGCGCAGGTATCTTGCTAACCCCAGCACATGACGGTAGCGATGGCTTCTACATGGCGCGTTTGCACAAGCTATGTTAGCGGGGGCTATCGGTGCAAAGTTATTGGAATTTGATTATGCGTTTTTCGCCACCCGTCATCGCGCTGTCCGCCCTTTTCTTGGTGGCATCAAGCGCCAGCATCGGAAAAAAAGCCGACTATGAAATCGACCCGCAATCGATGGCCTTGGTCGCGGAAGGCGTTGCCTTGCAAAAGGCCGGAAAGCTTGATGAAGCATTGGGCTGGTTCGAAACCGCTCTAGCCGTCGATCCGCGTAACCGCTCCGCCTTTGTCGGCATGGCAGAGGTTTCAGCGCAGCAAGGCCTCAAGGGGAAAGCCATATCCTTCTACAAAAGTGCGCTGGATATCGAACCGAACGACATCGCGATCATCGCGGCGCAAGGCGAATTGATGGCATCGAAGGGGGCGCTTGACGCGGCAGGCAAGAACCTGGCCCGGTTGCAGATTTTGTGCCGTTCCAAGTGCAGTGAAAGTGAGCGGCTGTCTTCCGCGATCGAAAAGGCCAAGCTGAAGGATGCGGTTCAGGCCAGCGCTGTTGAAATCAAACCGACCGTGCAGCAGTCTAACTGATTCAGATCAGCGGCCCGAATTCCGCAACTACAGCTTCATAAATGCGTCGTTTGAACGGCACGATCAGTTTAGGCAGTTCAGAAGCTTCAGCCCATTTCCACCGAGAGAATTCCGGATGGTGGGTTTCGATGTTTATGTCTGCATCGTCGCCCTTGAACCGCATCAGGAACCACCATTGCCGTTGACCGCGCCAACGTCCGCCCCAGATATTGCCCTGCAATTCTGGAGGAAGATCATAGAAGTATTCTTCCTTGCTGCGGGCAATCAAGTCCACATGGTGCGGAAACAGCCCGGTTTCTTCGCCCAGTTCCCGAAACGCCGCCATCTCCGGGTCTTCCCCATCGTCGATGCCACCCTGCGGCATTTGCCATGCATCGCCCGGATTATCGATCCGCTGGCCGACAAATACCAATCCCGACCGGTTCGCGAGCATAATACCGGCGCAGGGTCGGTAGGGCAGATCGTCTCCGTCGTTCATCAGCTGGGCCTCAGGCGTTTTCCATCACTTCGGCTAGCATTGCTTTTAGAGCAGCGAGGTTGCCTGCTACGTCCTCCTTGGATGAAGGAATGGCCTTGCGCAGCGTAATGTGACCATGGACATTGCCATCCGCGCTGCGATGCTGGACGTGAACGCCGGCCGCCTTCAATGACTCGACATAGGCCAAGCCTTGATCGCGCAACGGATCGAGACTTGCTGTGGTGACAAGCGAAGGGGGCATGCCTTCTTGCGAAAACCGAATCGGCGCACCGCGATAGTCATTTGCATCGGCTTGATAGGCTGCATGGAAATAAGCCATGGAATCGGCGGTGAGCAAAAAGCCGTCGGCAAAATCGCGCATGCTTTGCCAATCATCGCTATCGGTCACGACCGGATAGATCGGATGTTGGACCAAGACAGGAACTGCAGCTGGATTGTCCCGCAGGGCCATAGTGGTTGCAATGGTCAGGTTGCCTCCGGCGCTGTCGCCCGAGGTTATAAGTCCGGTTACTTGCAATCCCAATTCGGCGGGGCTGCCTGCAATCCAGCGTGTGGCTGCTTCGCAATCGACTGCGGCGGCCGGGAAGCGATGTTCGGGCGCGAGGCGGTAGTCGATGGAGACGACGGGCATATCGAGTTGCCGCGAAACTTCCGCACAATAGGGGCCATAAACGTCGAGATCGCCGATCACAAAACCGCCACCATGGTAGAAAACCATTACCGGACCGGCGCCCCGGCCTTCGCGGTTGTCATAGAGTCGCGCGGGAATCGCACCGGCTGGCCCGGGAATTGAAAGATCGCGAACGACGGCTATTTCTCCGAGTTCTTCCTCGGCCACAGAGCCCATGGCGACCATCATCCCGCGCGCTTCCGTAGCGGAAAGTTCGTGCATTTTGGGGCCCGGCTGTGCATTCAAAAAATCAAGAAATGCCTGTACATCGGGTCGCACAAAATGGTTGCTCATCGTCTCTCTCCTATTGTTCCTCGATCGAGGCATAACGCGAAGCAGATGGCGCGTCCATGGCAAAGCCCCGCTGTGTCACAAAACAGATTTCCTATTTGGATTTGGCGCAAAAGCGCGCATAAGGACGAATTAACAGGATAATTAAATTCAGCGGGACTTTACGAAATGGCTACTGCCGCGCGCAGCATCGACACCCAATCCCAGGCCGACATTCCTCATCCCGAAGCCGTAGTGGTCCGCTTTGCGGGGGACTCCGGCGATGGCATGCAGTTGACGGGTGGGCAATTCACCTTGTCGTCCGCCTTGGCGGGCAACGACTTTGCGACCTTCCCCGATTTTCCGGCCGAAATTCGCGCGCCACAAGGCACGCTGTTTGGCGTGTCGGCGTTCCAGATCAATTTTGGCGCGTCCGAAATCGATACTGCAGGTGATGCGCCCGACGTCCTCGTCGCCATGAACCCGGCTGCGCTGAAGACCAATGTGAAGGACCTGAAGCCCGGCGGCCTCATCATCGCCGACGAAGGGGAGTTCAATGCGCGCAACCTCGCCAAGGCGCAATATGATGTGAATCCGCTTGAAGACGGTTCGCTCGGCAAATGGCAACTGGTTCATTTCAATATCAGCCAGTTGACAATGGATGCGGTGAAGCCATTTGGGCTGGGCAACAAGGAAGCCCTGCGCTGCAAGAATATGTGGACGCTGGGCCTTGCACTGTGGATGTTCGATCGTGATCGTGAACCGATCATTCAGTGGCTCAAGGACAAGTTTGCAAAGAACCCGGTCCTGGCCGACGCCAATATTGCCGCACTCAATGCTGGCCATGCTTATGGTGAAACAGCAGAAATCGGAAATCCCGGTGCCGTCGCTATTCCGCGCAAGCATGTTGATGCGGCCCCTGCCGAGCCGGGCCTGTATCGCACCATAAATGGTGCCGACGCTGCAGCCATGGGTCTTGTCGCTGGATGCCAGCTTGCTGGTGTGAAGATGTTCTTCGGTGGCTATCCGATCACGCCTGCCAGCTCGATCTTGCACGCCCTCGCGCGGTTCAAGGAATATGGAGTAACCACCTTCCAGGCGGAAGACGAAATTGCGGCCATCGCCTCGGCTATTGGTGCATCTTATGCCGGGCAGCTTGGCGTTACTTCATCGTCGGGCCCCGGCATTGCGCTCAAGACCGAAGCCATCGGGCTTGCTGTGATGACCGAGTTGCCGCTTGTGATCGTCAATTCGCAGCGCGGCGGCCCTTCGACCGGCCTTCCGACCAAGACCGAACAGTCTGACCTTTACCAAGCGGTCTACGGCCGCAATGGCGATACGCCGTTGCCGGTTATCGCTGCTCGCTCGCCGGGAGACGTGTTCGATTGCGCGATCGAGGCTGTGCGCATTGCAACCCAGTTCATGACCCCGGTCATCCTGCTCACCGATGGCTATATCGCCAATGCGGCAGAGCCTTGGAAGGTTCCGGATATGAGCAGCTACAAGCCGTTCCCGGTCAGCTTCCTCGATCATGTGCCCGAAGGCGGGTTCAAGCCTTATGGCCGCGACAACAAGCTCGCCCGTCCTTGGGTGAAGCCCGGAACGCCAGGCTTGCTGCATCGCATCGGCGGTATCGAGAAGGAGGTCGATACCGGCCACCTCAACTACTCGCCTGCCAACCACCAGGCGATGACCGATATCCGCAAGGGCAAGGTCGATGGTATTGCCGCGCATATTCCGGCGCAGGATGTCTGCCTTGGTACCGAAGGCGGCAAATTGGCAGTTGTCGGTTGGGGCTCAACCTTTGGCCCGATCCATCAGGCGGTCCGTCGCGCACGCGCAAAGGGGCAAGATGTCAGCCACATCCACGTCCGCCATATATGGCCGATGCCGACCAATCTGGGCGACCTGCTGCGCAAATTTGACAAGGTAATCGTGCCTGAAATGAACACCGGTCAGTTCAAGACGGTGCTGCGCGATCAATATCTGATCGACGCCAAGCCGCTGAACAAGGTTTCGGGCCAGCCCTTCCGCATCCACGAAATTGAAGCCGCCATTGAGGAGGCACTCGCATGAACGACATGACCCCCATCCAGAAATCGTCGCCCAAGGATTGGGAGACCGATCAAGAAGTCCGCTGGTGCCCGGGTTGCGGAGACTATGCGATCCTGAAGGCCGTGCAGCGCACCATGCCCGAACTCGGCCGCAAGCCAGAGGATACGGTGTTCATCAGCGGCATCGGCTGCTCGTCTCGCTTCCCTTATTATATGGAAACCTATGGCTTCCACACAGTCCACGGCCGCGCACCGGCAGTGGCCACGGGCGTGAAGCTCGCCAATCCCGACCTCGACGTCTGGATCATCACGGGCGATGGCGATGCGCTCTCGATCGGCGGCAACCATACGATGCACTTGCTGCGTCGTAATCTTGATTGCCAGATCCTGCTGTTCAACAACGAAATTTACGGCCTTACCAAGGGCCAATATTCGCCCACCAGCCGTGTCGGCACCAAATCACCGTCGACGCCATTCGGTTCGGTCGATCGCCCGGCAACACCTTGTGCCTTCGCGCTTGGTTCCGGCGCGCGTTTTGTTGCGCGCGGATTTGACGTATCGAAGCATCTGCCCGACGTTCTCAAGGCCGCGCACGCGCACAAGGGTGCGGCCTTTGTCGAAATTTTCCAGAACTGCATCGTTTACAACAAGGATGTGTTTGAGGATTTCGCAGCCCCCAAGGGTGCAGAGGCGCGCCAGCTCTGGCTGCAGGATGGTCAGCCCATGCTGTTCGATGGCGGCAATAAGGGCATCGCGATGGACATGGATACGCTGACCTTGAAAGTTGTCGATGTCGCCAATGGTGATTGGCAGTCTGCGGGCGTCATCGTCCACAATGTGAAGAACCGCGCGCTCGCGCACATGTTGGTGGAAATGCCATTTGGCGAGTTCCCGATGGCGCTCGGCGTGCTCTACGACGATCCACGCCCGACCTATGACAGCGCGGTGGTCGAGCAGAATGCCAAATTGTCAGAGGGCAAGACGCCCGATTTGCAGGCCCTGATCAGCAAAGGCCAGACCTGGACGGTCGACTGACACATTGGTGCATTTGCTTAAGTGCAGATGGCTGCGTAACCGGTTAACTGTGTCAGATGGATAATCTGACACACAGCCTTGCTGGCGCGGTGCTTGGCCAAATGGGGCTGAAGCGCAAGACCGGTTTGGCGATGCCGACATTGGTGATTGCGGCGAACCTGCCCGATATCGACGCGGTCGCTGTCTTGCTCGGTGGGCATCAGCATCTGGCTTTGCGGCGTGGCATCACCCACGGGCCGATCGCCATGCTGGTGCTGCCCATCATCCTGTGGGCATTTATGCTGTGGTTTGACCGTTGGCAGGATCGCCGCGACAAGCGGCCAGCTAACAGGCTTCCGGTTCACGCAGGTTGGCTATTGGCCTTGGCCTTTATCGGAACGATCAGCCACCCCGCGCTCGATTGGCTCAACAATTATGGCATCCGTTTGCTCGAGCCTTTTTCGAGCCAATGGTTCTATGGCGACACGCTGTTCATCATCGATATCTGGGTCTGGATTGCGCTTATCGCGGGCGTATGGATTTCGCGCCGACGTGAAAAGGCAGGCAGGGCTGACTGGCGAAGGCCTGCCACCGTCGCTTTCACTGCAATATTCATATACATCGCTGCGAACGGATTGCTGTCGGTTCATGCCGAGAAAGAGGCAACGAAGCTATTGGTCGCGCGGCACGATACAGCTGATGAAAACTATCAGCCGCTGGTGGTTGCCAATGCCCTGCCCATCGAATTCTGGCGCCGCGAGATTGCATGGCGCGACGCGCTCGAAATGGGCAAGGGCAATTATGTATTGGGTAAGGGCGCAACGTTGTCACCCGAGGCGCAAAAGCACCGGATGGACAAGCTTTCAACTGAGCCCGGGATTGCGGCGGCAGATCGCGAAGCACGCGATTTCCTGTTTTGGGCACGCATGCCCTTTGCCGAAACGGACAAGGATGGAAAGGTCATCATTCGTGATCAACGCTTCGACAGTCGGGTGGTTCGAAACAATTTCGAGGTGTTGATTACCCCGAGGGACTAATCCCTACGCACTAAGCCCGTATCCGGATTTGAAGTCCGTGGCTGTAAAGGCCGCGCATGACATCAATTGTCTGGTTCCGAAGAGATTTGCGGTTGGAAGACCAAGCTGCCCTGCTCGCTGCAGTCGGGCGGGGCAGGCCTATTACGCCTGTCTATATACTTGACGACGAAACCCCGAAGCACCGCCAAATGGGGGGTGCTTCGCGCTGGTGGCTCCACCACAGCCTGAAGTCGCTCGATGCCGCTTTGCGCGCGCGCGGATCTCGCCTGATTTTGCGCAAGGGCCCTGCGGCGCAGGTGTTGGCGCAACTCGCACGCGAAGTGAGCGCCTCGGCTATTCATTGCTTGCGTCATTATGAGCCTTGGTGGCGCAATGCCGAACGTTCGCTTCAGGAAATCCTTCCCGTCGGCACTTCGCTGATCCGGCATGAAGGGCTGTATCTGATGCCGCCTGGCAGTTTGAAGACCGGCAGCGGCGGGCAGTTCAAAATCTACACGCCCTTTTGGCGTGCCCTCTCACAACATATGCCCCCGCCGCCGCCGCGTGCAGCACCCACGCACATTCCGGCGCCCGAAGCATGGCCAGGTAGCGACAATCTCGATGATTGGAAGTTGCTGCCATCCCAGCCGGATTGGTCAGGTGGAATGCAGGCATTCTGGAAACCGGGAGAAGAGGGGGCGAAGGAAAGGCTTGAAGCGTTTTTGCCCAAGGCGGGGCGTTATCAGGAAAAGCGGAACCTGCCGTCGATCCCTGGTACCAGCTTCCTGTCGCCCCATTTGCATTTCGGGGAAGTTTCGCCGGCGCGTCTCTGGCATGCCGCGATGGATGCAGGGGGATCGGTCGAAACCTATCTCAAAGAACTGGTCTGGCGCGATTATGCCGCCAATATAATCCTGCAGTTTCCGGATTATGGAGCGCGCAACGCACGCGGTTCGTTCGATCATTTTCCATGGCGCAATATGTCCGACGAAAACGTTCGCCGCGATTTCCGTTTATGGACCAAAGGGCAAACAGGCTATCCGATAGTTGACGCAGGGATGCGCGAATTGTGGGCAACCGGTTGGATGCACAATCGCGTGCGCATGATTGCCGCGTCATTCCTGATCAAGCATCTGTTGATTGACTGGGTCGAGGGTGAGAAGTGGTTCTGGGATACGCTGGTTGACGCAGATTATGCCTCTAACGCCGTGAACTGGCAGTGGACTGCAGGTAGCGGCGTCGACAGCAACATGTTCGTTCGGATCATGGCGCCGTTGTCGCAATCAGAAAAATTCGATGCCGGTGCCTATATCCGGCAATGGGTACCCGAACTGGCCCATCTTTCGGACCCATATATCCATGATCCGGAAGAATTCGGAATGCGGCCAGCCGCTTATCCTTCAAAGATCATTGGCCATAAAGCCGCGCGCGAACGTGCGTTGGCGGCTTATGCGATGATCAAGGAAAGCGGATCAGTCGACAATGAGGCGGTGGCCGGTCTCGAAGCCGCCGAGTAACAGCTGGGCGATCGCTTCGCCGACGACAGACGGTTCCTTCAGAGTGTTTGGATCTTCACCCGGATAGGCCTTGGCGCGCATAGCAGTTCGGGTCTTTGCCGGGTCGACAATGGCCACGCGCACGGACGAAAGGTTCTGCACTTCCTCGGCATAGCTGAGCGCGAGGTTCTCAAGCGCAGCTTTCGATGCGCCATAGGCGCCCCAATATGCTCGCGGCTTTTGCCCGACACTGCTCGTCAACACCACAACCCGTCCGGCATCGCTGGCGCGCAATAGGCCGTCAAATGCCGCAATCAAAGCCTGCTGGGCGAGCAGGTTCAGGGTCAGCACACGATTAAATTCGGCTGCATCGATGACGGGAACGGGTGAAAGCGTTCCAAGTATAGCGGCATTGAGTACAAGAATATCCAACTTGCCCCAACGTTCGCGCACTGCAGCGGCAAGCCTTTCATTGTTACCAGCCTCAGTCAAATCCATGGGAGCGATGGTTGCGCTTCCGCCCGCGTCGAAAATCCGCTGTTCAACGGCTTCAAGATCTTTGGCATTCCGCGCCGTCAAAATGACATGTACGCCCTCTGCAGCCAATCTCTCGGCGGTCGCCGCACCGATGCCGCGGCTTGCGCCGGTTACCAGCGCTATTCGTCCCTGCAATGCACCCATGGTCTAGCCAACCACTCGCAGCTTCAACTGCCCGGGGGAGCTGTGCTCGTCAAAATCGGTCAGCTTTGTTGGATAATCGCCGGTGAAGCACGCATCGCAATAGCGTGGGCAGGCCGGATCGCGCTGTGCTTCTCCCAGCGCCCGATAGAGACCTTCTATGGTCAGGAAGGCAAGGCTATCGGCATGGATGAATTCGCACATTTCGGCGATGTTCATGCGGCTCGCGAGCAGCTTTTCCCGCTCCGGAGTGTCTACCCCATAGAAGCAGCTGTTGGTCGTAGGCGGACTGGCGATGCGCATATGCACTTCAGCGGCGCCCGCTTCGCGCATCATCTGCACGATTTTGAGGCTGGTCGTGCCGCGCACGATCGAATCGTCGATCAGGACAATGCGCTTGCCTGCCACCAGATTGCGGTTGGCATTATGTTTGAGCTTCACACCCAGGTGGCGCACGCCATCGCCGGGTTGAATGAAGGTACGCCCGACATAGTGCGAGCGTATAATACCAAGTTCAAACGGAATGCCCGATGCCTCTGCATAACCGATGGCTGCCGGTGTGCCGCTATCGGGTACCGGGATGACATAGTCTGCATCAACACCATTTTCCCGGGCGAGTTCGGCACCGATAGCCTTGCGCACCGAATAGACGCTGCTGCCATCAACGATCGAATCCGGTCGCGAGAAATAGACATGCTCGAAAATGCATGGCCGTGGATTTGCCGGGAAAAAGGGCTTGTGCGAACCGATTGCGCCTTCGCGAACAACAACGATTTCGCCGGGTTCGATGCTGCGAATGAAATCGGCGCCGACAATATCGAGCGCGACGGTTTCCGAAGCAAATATGATCGTTTCACCCAAACGACCCATTACCAGCGGACGAATGCCAAGCGGGTCGCGACACGCAATCATGCCCTCGGGTGTCATGCAAATCAGCGAATAGGCGCCCTCCACCTGTTTCAGCGCATCGATCAGTCGATCGAGAAGGCTCTTCTGCGAGGAGGTTGCAACCAGATGGATGATGACTTCGGTGTCCGAAGTTGATTGGAAGATCGAGCCACGGCGTACCAGCTCTCGGCGCAAGTGAACGGCGTTTGAAATATTGCCGTTATGGGCAACCGCAAATCCGCCAGTCGCCAGATCGGCATAAAGCGGCTGCACATTGCGCAGCGAGGTTTCGCCAGTGGTCGAATAACGCACATGCCCGGCCGCGATCGTGCCGGGCAAGCCGCGGATGACATCTTCACGGTCAAAATTGCCGGCGACATGGCCCATTGCGCGGTGCGTGTGGAATTCGCTGCCGTCAAAGCTGGTTATCCCGGCCGCTTCCTGACCACGGTGCTGCAAGGCGTGAAGGCCCAGCGCAACCATCGCGGAAGCGCCTTCGGCATTGTAAACGCCAAAGATACCGCATTCCTCGCGTAGTTTGTCGTCGTCGAAGGGATTGGTGGTGAGCATATCCAAAGCGAATCCCGATTGCTGAAATTGCGCTGCATATAGGTATGCAAGGCCGCAATGTCTCCCCCCTTGTAACGCATACTATCCCAAAAAGCGCCTGCTGCGACCGATTGCCAGCCCCTTTGGCGTCGGCTAGGCAAAGATCATGGCAGACGATCGCGAAACCGGGCTTGCGCTCAATCCGAAATTTGATGCGAATGGACTGATGACCGCCGTTGTGGTTGATGAGGCCGATGGTGCGGTGTTGATGGTCGGGCATATGGACCGCGAAGCACTTGATATAACCCGTCAAAGCGGGAAGGTGACCTTCTTCTCGCGAAGCCGTGCAAAGCTATGGACCAAAGGTGAGAGTAGCGGAAACTTCCTGCATCTTGTCGAAATGCGGGTCGATTGCGATCAGGATGCGCTGCTGGTGATAGCACGTCCGGATGGCCCTACATGCCACACAGGCGAACGAAGCTGTTTTTACCGGCGAGTCACTGACCAAGGGCTCGAGCGGTTGTGAAACTAGGTTTGTCAGCGGTGGCTCTGGTGGTCATGCTGACGCTGACCGGATGCGATGCCAAGGACACCAAAGCTTCTGGTGATCCGGATAGTGCGGGTGCCGCGCTTGATAAACTCGCCATCGAAAAAGGTCTGATACCTGATGGCCGATCGTTAGCTTTTGAGGGGCGCTTTGAAGCGCAAAGCGAATTGGGCACCGACAAATTCTGCGCCGTTTCGAACGGTGGATCAGATTATCGCGTGGGATTTCTCTCGGTGTACGGACCTGAAAGCAAATGCGAAGCTAAGGGAAGTGCTCAGCAGGAAGGCGACACAATCCGCATCAAACTGGAAGGCAAGGATGCCTGTTCCTTCACGGCCAGCTATGACGGAATAATCCTGCGCTTTCCCGGTAACGTCCCCGAAGGTTGTGCGAACTATTGTTCCAAGAATGCCAGTATGAGCGGAACACGCTATTATTTTGTCGAGCCCGGCGCAGATGCAGCAAAGCGGACCTTAGGCCGCGAACTCGACAGGCTGTGCGCTTAAATTACGGCGCGATAATCAGGCAGCCTTGGCTAGTAACGGCGCTTTTCACTTTTGCGCACATGGCTTCTGCATCGCTGCGGTTTGCAAATGGCCCGGCTTGCAAACGCGAGAGATTGCCAGCAGGTACCAGCGAGTAAGTCGTCCCCGATAAGCCGTCGACTTTTTGCTGCAAACTGGCCCACAGCTTTTTGGCATTCGCCTCACTACCAAATGCGCCCAACTGGATACGCCACTTTCCTGCGACAGCCGCGGGTTTCTTGGCCGTTTTTGCAGGTTCAGGCTGCGTTGTTTTGCCGTTCAAAGCTGGAATGGTGCCGGGGAAACCGGGTTCGACAGCCTTTGTCGTTTTTGAAGGCGGTACGTCGATCGGTTTTGCCACTGCAACTGGTGCCTTGGTGTCGATTGGAAAGCCCGTTACCTGCGCTGCTCGCTTTTGTGCCGTTGCCGTTTCAATTTCCCCAGCAAGCGCGACGCCCTTTTGGCGTTGTTCCAGCGGGATATATTTGTCCATTTCGGCAAGGTTGCGGCTTGCAGGGGCAAGTCCAGCTGCAGACGCGCGCGTCATCAACGCATAGGCACGAACCCAATCCTTTTGGATGTTCACACCGTTAAACAATTCAGTGGCCAGCAGATATTGTGCCCTTGGCTCTCCTCGTGCTGACGAAGCCTGCAGCAGCGGCAGCGCTTCCTTGATGCGACCTTGGTAATGCAACAGGTGCCCCAAGCTGTCTGCGGCTTGCAGGTGCCCTTGGTTGGCTGCGCGCTGATACCATTGCTCCGCCATTTTCAAATCCTGTTTGACGCCGCGGCCGAGTTTATAGGCTTGTGCGAGATTGAACTGCGCATCCGGGTCGCCTTTTTTGGCGGGTTCGCGCCATTCATTTACGGCTTTCGCATATTCGCCTCCTGACCATGCATCCACGCCTGCTTTCACATCTGCGACAGCGGGCCCGGCAAGCAAAGACATGCTGGTTACAAATAATGCTAAAGGCAAAGCCCGGTTCGGCATGTTTCACTCCGATCAGTATTTCGGCACCGGATAGTCGATGTCTGCTGATATTTGGTAAATTTGCAAGGTGAACGGCTTAACCTTTTACATGCATTAATGTTGGGTGATGCATCCGAGAGTTTTCACCGGCTGTCTGCTGACTGACTATTTTCAAGCCTGGAAAGGCGATGTCAGCGTTAACCGATTTTTAGGTGTGTTCTGTCACATCCTCTCCAAACAGCTTGCAAAAGGGGAATAATGTGAGGGTTCTCGCATTGGCATCGCAAAAAGGCGGATCGGGCAAAACGACATTGTCCGGCCATCTTGCAGTACAGGCACAATTGGCGGGCGCTGGCCCTGTCGTCCTCATCGATATCGACCCGCAAGGTTCGCTGGCGGACTGGTGGAACGAACGAGACGCTGATTTGCCAGCATTTGCGCAGACGACCGTAGCCCGCCTTGCGTCGGACCTGGCCGTCCTTCGTCAGCAAGGCTTCAAGCTGGCTGTCATAGACACGCCGCCGGCGATCACCATGGCTATCCAGAGCGTGATTTCGGTGGCCGAACTCATCGTCGTTCCGACCCGTCCCAGCCCGCACGACCTTCGTGCTGTTGGTGCAACAGTTGACCTTTGCGAGCGCGCCGGCAAGCCGTTGATCTTTGTTGTCAACGCGGCAACCCCAAAGGCGAAAATCACATCGGAGGCTGCGGTCGCGCTGTCACAGCATGGTACTGTCGCTCCAATAACGCTGCATCATCGCACCGACTTTGCAGCTTCGATGATCGATGGTCGCACAGTGATGGAGGTGGATCCGCAAGGCCGCTCCGCCGAAGAAGTGCGCCAGCTTTGGTCCTATATCTCGGACCGTTTGGAAAAGAATTTCCGCCGCACGGTGTTCAGCGCACCCGCAGCCACCAACCCGCAGGTAGCACAGGCCCGTCCGATGGGCGGTTTTGGCCGCCGGGTCATCGGTTAATCAGGATTGGGAGCTATGAACATGAGCGAACCCAAACCGATAGCATCACTCTCCTCGGGCCTGCTGGCTCGAAAAGGTGCTGCACGCCCGGCCATGCGCCGTCCGGTGATCCAGAATAGCGGCGTCGCGGCGACCGCGGTACAGGATGACTTGGGCTGGAACGACATGGGTTATGATGTCGATCCCGATCCGACCACGCCGATGGATTATGAGCATGACCACGGATACAATCCGCTGGCCAATGCCGTCCCGGAAGTGAAGCCTGAGGTCAAGCAACAGCAGGAACGCATCGCAGAGCAACTGCAGGTGCAGGCCGAAGAGCTTGGCGTTGGTGGTTTTGACGAACCTGTCTCGCAAGTCGTGCCCATCATTGCCACCCGTCCAGTTGCCGCCAAAGCCCCGATTGTTCGGGAACGCGCAGCACCAGGAAGCAAAGGTAAATCTGCCTTCACGCTTCGCCTTGATGCAGACCGTCACCTCAAGCTTCGGCTTGCCTGTGCGGTCAGTAACAAGTCTGCCCAGCAACTCGTCACCGCAGCGCTCGATGCCTTCATCGAAGCGATGCCCGAAATTTCCTCGCTGGCGGCGCAAGTCCCCGGCAAGAAAACGGCCTGACATGCCAACCCTAACCAAGTTTGAGGTAAAGTCATGAAGAACAAGACTCTCGTAAAACTGGCATTATCGACCGCTGTGGTCGGGTTCACTGCCATGGGCGGGGCTGGCGTTGTCGCATCGAGCGCGGCCACGCATGCATCGGTGGATGTGCAAGCCAAAAAGGCACTTGGTTGGGCCAAGAAGGCGGAGAAGCTCTATGCCAAAGGCAAGATCGACAAGGCGTTAGGATATGCCGAGGCTGCTGTTGGAGGTGACCCCACTAACACGCAATACCGTGCGTTGCTTGCACGCATCTACATGGCGCAGGGGCGCTTTGTCGCTGCGGAGCGTACCTTCATGGACGTCATGGAACTTGGCCAAGTCGATGCCCGCGGCGTAATCGGCACTGCTCTTGCGCGGATTGCGCAGGGTAAGGTGGAATCGGCTGTTTCGCTCGTTGACGCTAATCGCTCGATCCTCCCGGCGAGCGATTATGGTCTTGCTTTGGCACTGGCTGGCGACAGCAAGCGCTCGGTCGATGTACTTGTTGAAGCCATTCGCGCCGACAATGCTACTGCTCGTACGCGCCAAAACCTCGCGCTTGCATATGCCCTTGATGGCCGCTGGCGCGAAGCGCGCATCATGGCGGTTCAGGATATGCCGCAGGAACGTGTTGATGCGCGCATCGTTGAGTGGGCGCAATATGCACGCCCGGGTGCTTACCAGACCCGCGTTGCTGGCCTGTTGAATGTCACGCCGCGCACCGATTCTGGCCAGCCGGTCCATCTTGCCCTTGGCAATACCAATGCAGCTCCGGTTATGGCGGCAGTTGAAGCTCCGGCTCCGATTGCCATCGCTGCTGCCGAACCCGCAGCGGAGTTTGCGGCAGTTGACCCGACTCCGGTTGCCATCGCTTCTGCCGAACCTGCGGCGGAACTGGCGGCCGTAGGCCCGGCACCGGTTGCAGCGGGCTATGAAGAAGCCGACGTCCGTATCGCTGCTGCAGTTGCTTCGATTTCGGAAGAAGAGGCGCCTTTGATCAAGGCGCCCGAAGGCCCGGCAAAAGCAGAAGAGTCGGCTCCGGCCGCTAAGCCGGTGAAGCTTGCTCTTGCGGATACACGTGCACCGGCAGCGCCTGCCGCTGGGAGGTACCTTGTGCAGCTTGGCGCCTTCTCATCCGCGGGCAACGCCCAGAGGGCTTGGGCGCATTACAGCCGCAAGCACAAGATCCTGGGTGACTTCACCTCGTCAAGCTCAACCGTAAATATCAAAGGGCGGACGCTGACACGCCTCGCCGCTTCGGGTTTTGGCAATTACCAAGCCGCTGCTGCAGCCTGCAGCCAGATCAAGCGTGCAGGTGGCGACTGTCTGGTGAAGTCCGTGAACGGCGCCGCGCCGGTTCGCATGGCTGCCAAACCGGCCCGCAAACCAGTCAAGATAGCTGCGCGATAAATTCCAAAACAATAACGGGTTGCGCAAAGGGCGGCGGATCAAATGATCTTGCCGCCCTTCATTATTTTGCGCACCCTGCCTTGAACGGGCAGCTTGTCGAAAGGTGTGTTTCCAGCAAGAGCTGCCATCTTGTCGCTGTCTACCTGCCAAGGGGCGTCACGATCGATGAAAATCAGATCGGCTTCGCGGCCGCTTTCGATGGCTCCTGCATTTACATTCAAGATGCGCGCCGGGTTTGTTGCAAGCAATTCGAAAAGCCGGCCAATCGAGATATGTCCGTCGCGCACAAGATTTAGCGATAGTGCCAGCAAGGTTTCTGCACCGGCCATTCCGGGAGCTGCATCGGCGAATGGAAGCCGCTTATCTTCTGGCCCGCGCGGATCGTGGCCCGAGGAGATTACGTCTATTGTTCCATCTGCAACGGCAGCGATGCATGCCAACCGGTCTTCTTCGCTCCGCAAGGGCGGGGAAAGCCGGGCAAAGGTACGAAATCCCGTCAGCGCGGTATCAGAAAGGAACAGATGGGCAGGGGTGATACCGCAGCTGATTTTCAGCCCGCGTTGCTTGGCAGCCCGAATGAGGTCAAGCCCTGCAGCGGTCGTAACCTGCCTGAAGTGAATATGCGCTCCGCTTTCTTCAGCAAGCGCCAGATCGCGCTGGATCGCGAGCGTTTCGACCGTCGGCGATGCGCTGGGCAGGCCCAGCAGCGTGGCATTAAGGCCTGTTGTTGCGACTGCATTGCCAGCCAAGCCTGCATCCTCGCTATGCACGAACAGCGGCATATCGAGCATGGCGCAGTAGCGCATCAGACGCAGCATAACGCCCGAATCGGCTATCCAAAGTCGACCGGTAGCTACTCCAAGCGCCCCGGCATCCTTCATCAACGCGATTTCGGCCATATGCTGGCCATCAAGATCCTTGGTCGCAGCCGCCAGCGGATGGACCCAGAAATCGGGTTTTCCTTTACGGCCGGCAAAGCGGATCGTCGCCGGGTCGTCGTGCACCGGTGATTGGTCGGGCATCAGGGCGGCGCGCGTAATGCCACCAAAGCGGAATGCGGGTTTGTCTGTTGCAAATACACCAAGATCGATGATGCCCGGTGCGACAATCAATCCTTCGGCATCGATGCGTTCGCCCAAGGGATCGGCCTTGCCAACCTGGCCAATCCGTTCGCCCGCGACATGCAGATGTGCGGTTTCGGGTTCCGATTTGCCGGGCAGGATGACTTGCCCGCCTAGGATGTTGGTGCCGCTCATGACCAGCCCTCCACTTTGCGGGCTCGTCGAGTCAAAATGTCGAGGCACGCCATGCGGACTGCGACCCCCATTTCGACCTGTTCGGTAATCGCAGATCGCTCAAGGTCGTCGGCGATGTGGCTGGCAATCTCGACCCCGCGGTTCATCGGCCCGGGATGCATTACCAGCGCGTCGGGTTTGGCAAGTTCTAGACGACGCGAGTCGAGCCCATAGAGGTGGAAGAATTCGCGGGGGGAGGGGATGAAATCCCCCTGCATCCGCTCATTCTGAAGGCGCAGCATCATTACCACATCGCTTCCGGGAAGTGCCGCGTCAAAGCTGTGGAAGGCCTCGACACCGAAACTTGAAATGCTTTCAGGCATTAGGGCAGGGGGCGCGACCACGCGCACCTGTGCACCCAGCGTTGTCAGGCTGATCATGTTGGATCGAGCCACGCGGCTGTGGAGGATGTCGCCGCAAATCGTGACGACCAGTCCATCAATCCTGCCCTTGCGACGGCGGATGGTGAGGGCATCCAGCAGGGCCTGCGTGGGATGTTCGTGCGTTCCATCACCGGCGTTGAGCACCGGGCAATCGACTTTTTGCGAAATCAGGTCGACCGCGCCCGAACTGGCGTGGCGGATGACGATGGCATCGGCGCGCATGGCATTGAGCGTCATCGCGGTATCGATCAGCGTTTCGCCCTTTTTGGTACTCGACTGCGCGACATGCATGTTGACCACATCCGCACCTAGCCGTTTGCCAGCGATTTCGAACGAAAGCAGCGTGCGTGTGCTATTTTCGAAAAAGGCGTTGATGATGGTCAGTCCGCGAAGCCTGTCATCATGCTTGGTGGCACCCGATCGGTTGAGCGCAACCCATTGTTCGGCTTCGGCGAGAATAAACTCGATTTCCCAGGGTTGGAGCCCGGCAATGCCAAGGAGATGCCTGTGCGGGAAGGCGGCGGAACCTGCTGGAAAGCGGCCCGGTGAAGCGGTGGATGTCGATGTCATTAAAGCCAGTGCCTTAGGCGCGTTGGCGCAGACTATCAAGCGATCTGTTCAGGCGACCAATGCATCTATCGCGCCTTGCAGGATATGCGCTGCAGCGGCGCTATCGATCCGCTCGGCGCGTTTGGCACGGCTCAGATCGGCTTCGATCATCGCGCGTTCGGCGGCGGCGGTTGACCAGCGCTCATCCCACAACAGGATTGGCAACCCGAGATCATCGATATTACGTGCAAAAGCACGGCTCGATTGGCTGCGTGGGCTTTCGCTGCCATCCATGTTGATGGGTAGCCCGATAACGATTCCGGCGGTCGGACGGGTGGCAAGCGCCGCTTGCAACCTTGCCTTATCCTTGGCGAATTTGCTGCGAACGATCAGTTCCGCGGGTGAGGCAAAGCTCCACCCTGCATCGCAAAAGGCGGTGCCGATTGTCTTGCTGCCGATATCAAGACCGATCAGTACGCCGCCATCAGGCAGTGCATCGCGAAACTCTGCGGCGCTGGTCGTGATCAACGCGCCAGGAATTTCTCGATCCTCCACAAGGCATCGGCGCGGACATTGGCCCAGAACAGCGGATAGTCGTAAACATGGTAATTGTTGCCGGGCAGCACATAAGGCCCCAATTTTGGCGGATCGCCGATAAGCAGAAACCCACGCTGGTCGCAGCGGGCAGGGACCGCCGCCTTGATGAGCTCACCCGTTGTCAGGTCGTCCGAAGGTTTCAAAGTACCAAGATTCGCAGCCATGTCGGCTTCCGGTTTTGCTCCGCCCGTCAGCGGGTTGGTGCACAGCATCTTGCTGTTCGCGCGCGTTTGGCCGTTGAAACCGGTGGTGCTGTCATAGATTTTCAGAATGCGGGTATATTCGGCTGGCTCGGCAAAGCTCTGCCACGCCAATATGCATCCTGTCTGGTCGGGCGACTTGCAAGCAGGAAAACCCATTTCTGGCAAGTCGGTTGCCTCGGAAATAGGCCAGCCCACAGCATAAACAGCAACTATCCGCTTGGCGATTGGCTTTCCGGCGACGCGGTCTTTTAGCAGGTGGGTCAGGTGCAGTGCACCCTGGCTGTGCCCTGCGAGGATGATGGGCCGGTCTTTCTGGACCTTGGCGACAAAATCATCAAAGGCGAGGAGGATATCGCGATAGGCCGCATCCAGCGCCATCTGGCCTTCAGGCTTGTCAGTCAGGAACGCTCCAATTGCGGCTTGTCGGTAACGCGGTGCCCAGATTTCACCCGATGCTGCAAATGGCGAGGCCAAGCCGCGGAGGAACATTTTCGCGCGTTCCTGCGAAAGTGCATCGTCGAGCGGAGCGTTCCAGTGGTTTTTCTCCATATAGGATGTGGGGTGAATGAAGAAGATCGCAGCTGGTCCGGGAACATCGATCGGCGGCGCACCCGCGGGTTGCCATTCGGTCACATTGTCAGCCCCGCCGCGTCCGCGCGCGAACCACATTTTTGGATCGTCATAGATGTTGGTGGCAAACGCCTTTTGTTCCTCGAATTTCTTCGTCGGGACAAAGGCGTATTCGGTCAGTTCCTTTTCATAAATGCGCACGACAAAGCCGCCAGCGATCACGAGCATGATCAAGGCTGCGACGACATAAAGGAACTTGCGGGCCACTTTGAAAAAATCCGTTGTAACAAATTGCAGGGCGGCATTTAGCCGATTGGCGGAAAATAGCACCGGATATTTGAACGGGGGCTGAAAAGCACAGCTTTGGATGTTGATGCTGCGACTGCACAATGCTAGCGGCACCGGCATGTCAGTCGATAAAGATACCGTGAACAAGATCGCGCGGCTCTCCCGCATCGCGATCAGTGACGAAGAAGCCGACAAGATGGTCGGGGAGCTGAATGGCATCCTCGCCTGGGTCGAGCAATTGGGCGAGGTGGACGTGACCGGCGTCGAGCCGATGACCGCTGTAATCCCGAACCATCTGCGTCTGCGTGACGATGTCGTCACCGATGGTGATGTTCGCGAAAAGGTGCTCGCCAATGCGCCCGCTCGCGAAGGCAGTTTCTTTGGCGTGCCGAAGGTGATCGAATAATGGCCGACCTTACCAAATTGGGCGTAGCCGCCATCCGTTCAGGCGTTGCCTCTGGCGAATTTACCGCCGTTGAAGTGGCTGAAGCGTTCAACGCCAATGTTGCTGCAGCGAAGGCGCTCAACGCTTTCATAGTTGAAACTCCGGAAAAAGCGGTTGAGGCGGCCAAAGTGGTCGATGCCGACCGTGCAGCAGGTAAGCCGCTCGGAAAGATGGCTGGTGTGCCGATTGGCATGAAGGACCTGTTTGCGACCGAAGGCGTGCAAACCACTGCGGCAAGCCACATCCTCGAAGGTTTTGTGCCGACCTATGAATCGACCGTTTCGGCCAATTTGTGGAAGGCCGGGGCAGGGATGCTCGGCAAGCTGAACCTTGACCAGTTCGCCATGGGTTCGTCGAACGAGACAAGCTATTTTGGCAATGTGATTTCGCCCTGGCGGCGCAATGACGGCAGCAATGCTGCTCTCGCGCCGGGCGGCTCCTCGGGCGGCTCGTCCGCTGCGATTGCGGCGCGGCTCTGCCCTGCGGCAACTGGCACGGACACTGGCGGTTCGATCCGTCAGCCTGCGGCGTTCGTCGGCATCAGCGGCATTAAGCCGACCTATGGTCGTTGCAGTCGTTGGGGCATTGTCGCTTTCGCCAGCTCGCTCGATCAGGCGGGACCAATGGCGCGCGATGTACGCGACTGCGCGATCATGCTGGAAGCGATGGCGGGTTTCGATCCCAAGGATTCAACCTCGCTCGACCTGCCAGTTCCCGAATGGGAAGCTGGCCTCAATAGCGATCTGCGCGGCAAGAAAGTCGGCATTCCCAAGGAATATCGCCTTGATGGTATCGACGAAGATATCGCCAAGATGTGGGATAATGGCATCGCCTGGCTGAAAGATGCAGGTGCGGAGATTGTCGAGATCAGCCTGCCGCACACCAAATATGCGTTACCTGCTTACTATATCATCGCGCCGGCAGAGGCTTCGTCGAACCTCGCCCGCTATGATGGCGTGCGTTATGGTCTGCGCGATCTACCCGATGGCGCTGGATTGCAGGATATGTACGCCGCGACACGTGCTGCCGGTTTCGGCGCAGAAGTGCGCCGCCGTATCATGATCGGCACCTATGTGCTTTCCGCTGGTTTCTACGACGCCTATTACACCCAAGCGCAAAAGGTTCGCGCGTTGATCGCCCGCGACTTCGAAAATGCGTGGAAGCAGTGCGACCTCATCTTGGCCCCAACTGCGCCGAGCGCAGCCTTCGGTCTGGGTGAAAAAACCAGCGATCCGCTGTCGATGTATTTGAACGACGTCTTTGCGGTTCCTGCTTCGCTGGCCGGGCTTCCGGCAATGTCGGTCCCGGGAGGTCTCGACAAGCAAGGCCTGCCGTTGGGGCTGCAAATCGTTGGCAAGGCCTTGGACGAACAAGGCGTGTTGAACGCTGGGCTGGCAATCGAGGAACGTGCCGGGTTCACGGCGGAAGCGGAGAAGTGGTGGTAATATGAGCGAATACCGCATCCAAGGCGTCACCGGTGAGTGGGAGGTCGTGATCGGCCTTGAGGTCCATGCGCAGGTTACCTCCAACGCCAAGCTTTTTTCGGGCGCGTCCGCCGCTTATGGTGGCGAGCCGAACAGCCATGTGTCGCTGGTTGATGCCGCGATGCCGGGCATGTTGCCTGTGCCGAACCGCGAGTGCATCCGTCAGGCGGTGCGCACCGGTATGGCGATCAATGCGCAGATCAACCGCTGGTCGCGTTTTGACCGCAAGAATTATTTCTACGCCGATCTGCCGCAGGGTTACCAGATCTCGCAGCTTTACCACCCGCTGGTGGGCGAAGGCGCGATCGAGGTGACGCTTGATGAGAAGGATCCGAACAGCCCGTCTCGCACGATCGGCATCGAACGTATTCACGTCGAGCAGGATGCCGGCAAGCTGATGCATGACCAGCATCCGACCATGTCCTATGTCGATCTCAACCGCTCGGGCGTTGCTTTGATGGAAATCGTATCGCGCCCCGATATGCGTTCTCCTGCAGAAGCAGGGGCTTATGTGAAGAAGCTCCGCTCCATTCTCCGCTATGTCGGTTCGTGCGACGGCAACATGGAAGAAGGCAGCATGCGCGCTGACGTCAATGTCAGCGTACGGCGGCCTGGCGAAGAATTCGGCACGCGGACCGAGACCAAGAATGTCAACTCCATCCGCTTTGTGATGCAGGCAATCGAGGTTGAGGCGCGCCGCCAGGTTGATTTGATCGAGGATGGCGGCACGGTGGTTCAGGAAACGCGGCTTTTCGATCCGAACAAGCTGGAAACCCGCTCGATGCGCTCCAAAGAGGACGCGCATGATTATCGCTACTTCCCCGATCCGGACTTGCTCCCGCTCGAGCTTGACGACGCGTTCCTTGAGGAATGCCGAGCATCGCTACCCGAACTGCCCGATGCAAAACGCGCGCGCTATGAGAATGAGCTTGGCCTCACGGCCTATAACGCGGCCGTGTTGACCGCCGAGGCCGAAACCGCCTTCTGGTTCGAGGAACTGCTTAGCCATGGCGTTGATCCCAAGCAGGGTTCGAATTGGTTGCTGTCCGAATTGTTTGGCGCGCTTAATAAGCTCGGCAAGTCACTTGACGAAAGCCCGGTCAATCCTGCCCAGGCTGCCGAGTTGCTCAAACTGGTTGCCGATGGCACGATTTCGGGAAGCATTGCCAAGCAGGTGTTCGAAATCATGCTCGAGACAGGGCAGGGTGCGGCCGTAATTGTCGAAGAAAAGGGCCTCAAACAGACCAGCGATACTGGCGCTATCGAAGCAGTAATCGCCGAAATCCTCGCCAACAATCCCGGCCAGCTCGAACAATATCGTGCCGGCAAGGAACAACTGTTCGGTTTCTTCGTCGGCCAAACGATGAAGGCGATGCAGGGCAAGGCCAACCCAGGCGTGGTCAATGAGTTGCTGAAGAAAGCTCTCGCCAGCTAAAAAAGACGGAGGCCGCCAAAATGCGGCTTCCGTTTCCCGGTTTAGCTTTTATAGCTCGGGCTGTTACAGGGTCGGATGTGGGCAAATTGGCCCAATAACGGGGGAATCATGCATAAATTGAGTCGTGCGCTCGTCGCGGGCGTTTGTGTTTTGTCGGGTGTTGCGGTGCAAGCTGAAAGCACTGAACTAAGCGCATCGCCATTTGGTGCCGTGGAATTCGACGCTGCCGAGGTCGCCTCGCTGCAAATGCCCAAGCTGGAGTTTACGGCTACCCCAGAAGATGCAGGCAATTACGACAAATATTACTATTTCCGTCGCAACGACACCGACTTTGCGACCGCATATGCCGACATAACCGAATGCGATGGCTATGCGCGTGCGCTTGTTTCAAGCTTCAAAGGCGCCGATGTACCCTATCCTTATGCGGGAACTCTTGCTGGTGCTGCCGGAGGAGTAATCGCCAACGCCATGATGGCGGCAATTTTCGTCCCCGGCGAAAAGCGCCGCATGCGCCGCGTCAACATGCGCCAGTGCATGGGATTCAAGGGCTATGAACGGATCGGGCTTTCCAAGGAATTGTGGGAAGAGTTCAATTTCGAGGAAGGAACTGGAGCCGAAGAGGAGGAGAGCCGATTGAAGGCGCTTAAACTGCAGGCATTGGTTGCCGCATCTGCCCCTGCCGCTGGAAAGGTATTGCCGCGATGAAACCGCTTCTGACCTCAATCGCCTTAGCCACATCACTGCTTGCCGTGCCGGTATCCGCGAAAGAAAAGCCGCCGGTTTTCGTTGAAGCCAAGCCTGTCAAAGACAGCAAAGCAGCAGTCACGATCAATCCTGCTAAAGCCTATGTTTATGTTCGCACACCCAACGCGATGCCGCTGCATTTTGTTCGCATTCCTTCAGCTGATGACCAGGCGGCTTATGAAAAACTGAAAGCGGCTGCTTTTGTCGAGGCGCGCGAGGATTATGAAAAGGCGCTCAAAAAATATGAGCGTGACCTTGCGCTTTCCAAACAATCGTCGGGTTTAAAGAAACCAAAAAAGCCGGTGGAACCCACCGAAGCCAATTTCCAGTTCCTCTCGTTCGGGCAGCTTGCCAATTTCACGGTTGGCACGTTCAATCGTTTCCAAAGCAAGGGCGGTAGCAGCTATCTCCACGAAGTGACTCCCGGAACATATCGGATTTATGGCCAGGTCGATCCGCTTCTCGGATTTGGGGTGTGCTATTGCATGGGGAGTGTCACATTCGAGGCAAATGCCGGTCAGGTGACCGACCTTGGAAGCGTCGGCCCGGACCCGGCAAACAGCGAACCACCCGAAAAAGGGGATAGCAGTTCGCCGCGCTTTGCCGCCAACGCTTTTGCGTGGACACCAGTTGATGGTGAAACCGCAATTGATCCGCGTTTGGCTGCATTGACCCGTGTTCCCGCCGATTTCCGTGCAGCCGGAAAAACGCCCAACTATATGGGAATTGCGATATCGCGCATTCCGGCAATCAGCGGCGTCATTGGCTATGAGCGCGACAAGATTGTCGATCTGAAAGCGCAAAACGGGACGGCACTCGCCGAAGCAGCTTCGCAATAGTCCAATCCGAACAATTCCGCGCCTTTAGAGATAAATAAGGCCTTGCGCGGCAGGCGGAACGGCGCGAGAATTGGGCGTTGCGGCGTTCGGTCGTGCGGAGCAGTGATGGCACGAGCTTTTCACATATTGGCGGCTATAGCGGCGCTCTCGACTGCATGGCCGCTGTCTGCGCAAATGCCGGTCGCGACCGAGAAGTTTGCCCTTCGAGAAGGCTTTGCGTTTTCCTCTGACAAACCCCGAATTCTGCTCTTCCAGCCTGAGATAAAGGTTGGGGAACAGACAACAGCGGGCATATTTCAGAACAATGCCGATTGGCATGCCGCTGCCAGCCGAGAGCTGACTGCAGCCTTGGTCAGGGCTGGAAACAAACGCGGTTTTGAGATGGTGTTGCACGAAGACAAGGGTGCGACTGGGCAAATCTTGATTGAACATCGCGCTTTGTTTCGGTTGGTGGTCAATATGATCATCAGGCACAAATTGTTTGGCAAAGATCCCCTGCCATCGAAAGCCGCTGCATTTGATTGGAGTTTGGGAAGCGGGCTGTCAGGGCTCGCCTCTAATGTGCAAGCCGATTACGGCCTGTTTCTGTTGAACCAAGATAGCTTTGAATCGTCGGGACGGCGCGCTGCCAAGCTGGTCGCCTCTTTGATGGGCAATCAGGATGCGGCCGGAACCCATTTTGCCTATGCCGCGCTGGTCGACTTGCGCAATGGCGACATTGTATGGCTGGGCGTCGATTTAAGTGCAGCAGGCGATGTACGAACTGCGGAAGGGGCAAGCCACCGCATCGGGCAACTGCTTAATGGCTTCCCATCTCGTGCCTCCGGTCAGGTTGGCGCGCAATGAAGCGCTGGCTGAATTCGATCCTTATGACCGCAGCGGTTGCTTTGGGCGCAACTGCGCTTCCCGCCAAGCCGTTGGAGTTGCTGCCGTCACATACCGGTTACCAACCGAAAGACGCGCTCGAAAAAGGGCTTTGGCTCGAAATGGATCAGGCGGAGCAGCAAGTGCGCGCCTCCAAATTTCTCATCGAGGATCCTGAACTCAATGCCTATGTCAAAAGCGTTTTGTGCCGCGCGGTGGGTACTGAAAAATGCGGCAGTGCGCGTGTTTATCTGATCAGGACGCCGCAATTCAACGCGGCGATGGCCCCTAATGGCATGATGCTGGTATGGAGCGGCCTGCTGTTGCGGGCGCGCAACGAGGCGGAGTTGGCTACCGTTCTGGCCCACGAATTCGCGCATTTCGAAATGCAGCACAGCCTGCAGTCTTTCCGCGATATCAAGGCAAAGTCTGATGCAATGACTTGGGCAGGATTTGTCCCGGGCGGGTTGCTGGCGCAGATCGGATTGATGGGATCGATGTTTCGCTTCAATCGCGAAATGGAAAAGCGGGCGGATATGGCCGCGCTCCAATATCTGAGCGATGCCGGCTACAACCCGATGGCAGCGTCGCAAATCTGGGAACAGTTTCGCGGCGAAATGGAGGCGCAGGCTAAAGCGGGCAAAGCGGGAGCGTTGGCAGAAGAAGCAAATGACTTTTTCTCTTCGCACCCCAATACACAGGATCGGATGAATTATTTGCGCGCGGCGGCCCGCCAAAAGACACCAAGCACAGATACCGGTGCCGCTCGCTATAAAGCCGCCATCGCCCCTTGGTGGCCGCGGCTGATCGATGACCAGATCAGGCTAAACGACTTTGCCGCCACACATTATTTGCTCTCTGGCTTGGCGCGAGGACAATGGAGTGCCGAACTGCTCTATGCCCGGGCGGAACTGCACCGGGCACGAGGCAAAGTAGACGATATCGCGGCGGCAGAACGCGATTATCGTGCAGCGGCATCAGCCAGTCCCGAATTGGCGGAAAGCTGGAGAGGCTTGGGGCTGCTGCTTCTGCGCCAGGGCCAGGAAGTTGAGGGGCGACGCATGCTTCGCCGCTACCTCGAAAAAGCCCCCGATGCTGCCGATCGGGCGTTGATTGCAAGCATGGCTGGTGGAGCAAGGCCTTGAAAATTTTACCTTTCGCAATCTCGCTCTTTGCTTTGGTTGGGGTATCGATGCCGCTCAAGGCCGAGTGGACGGCGCTGGTATCGAATGAACCGCTGCCAGTAGCGGGGAAATCGATGAAGGTGCAGCCAATGGCGGGTTGGAACCGATCCTCGGCCAAACCTTCAAGTCGAAGTGAACGGTGGACCCGTGATGGTCTCGCCCTCAACGAACTCACTTTCTTTGCCGATGTTCGCGACGGTGAAGCCCTCTATTTCAAACCGCTGATGGCGGAGAAGGATTTGCCAAAGTTCCGGTCTGCAATGCTTCCCACCGAAATTGTCGAACTGTTCGAAAATTCCAATCGAATGATCCTTGCTTCTTCGGTTTTCACAATTGGCAAAGTCGAACCGGCTTCATTGGGAATTCATTCGGGTGTGCGTTTTACTTATGAATATGCCGCACCTGATGAGGGGATTTCCCGCAAGGGTGAGGGTGTGGCTGCCGTGGTTGAAGGTCGATTGTACCTTGTCAATTTTGTTGCGCCGGCCATTCACTATTTCGATCGCGACATATCCGAAATCCGCCAAATGATTTCCACTTTGCAATTGCGCCCACCCAAGCGAACCGGGGGCCGTTAACGGCACGTCGCGCCGCAGAGCAAACCCGCCGTTTTCGGCACTTGCCCTAGGCGCACTTTGCCGTTAGAGGCACGCGACCGCACGGCCTATTCGGGTGTGGCGGAGCGGGCGTGGCGGAATTGGTAGACGCACCAGATTTAGGTTCTGGCATCGCAAGATGTGGGGGTTCGAGTCCCTTCGCCCGCACCATTCCGCAACCGCCCCGTTTCCAGCCAAGTCCGTCCAGAGATTTTTGACGCGCCACCGGCGCAGAGTTGAGGATTAGAGTTTTAGTTATGCAAGCCCAGGAAACCCAGAATGAAGGCCTGAAGCGGGCCTATCGCGTAACCGTCACCGTTGCCGACATCGAGGCGCGGATCGACAGCGAAGTGAAAAAGATTGCGCCGCAGGTGCGCATGCCCGGCTTCCGCCCCGGCAAGGTTCCGGCGAACCTCGTCAAGAAGATGCACAAGGATGCCCTGCTGCAGGAAGCGCTCAACAGCTCCATCCAGGAAGCTGTGCAAAAGACGATCAGCGATAACAAGCTGCGTCCGGCAACCCAGCCGCACGTGCATCTCGATCATGATTATGCGCCCGGCAAGGATGCAGTCGTTGATTTCCACTTCGAAGTGCTGCCGAATATTCCCGAAGTGTCGATCGACAATCTCTCGATCGAGCGTCTGACTGTTGAAGCCGAAGGTGCCGAAGTCGATGCAGCGCTGGAGCGCCTCGCATCGGGTCACAAGAATTTCGAAACCGCTGCAAAGAGCTATAAAGCAGTTGTGGGTGACGTTGTTGTCATCGACTTTGAAGGCAAGGTTGATGGCGTGCCGTTTGATGGCGGCAAGGGCGAGGGCATGTCGGTCGAGCTCGGTTCAGGCCAGCTCATCCCCGGCTTTGAAGACCAGCTCGTTGGCGTGAAGGCCAATGACAGCAAGGTCATCAACGTAACCTTCCCTGAGGATTATGGCGCGAAGGAACTGGCAGGCAAGGCCGCGACCTTTGATATCGTCGTTGGCGAAGTGAAGAAGCCGGTTGAAAGCAAGGCGGACGACAGCCTTGCCGCTGCATTCGGCCTTGAAAGCATCGACAAGCTCAAGGAACTGATGAAGGTCCAAGTCGAGCAGGAGCTTAACGGCCTGACTCGTACCTATATGAAGCGCCAGCTTCTTGATCAGCTTGCCGCCGATCATGATTTCGATGTTCCGCCCTCGATGGTTGAGGCTGAATTCGGGCAGATCTGGTCGCAGTTGGAGCAGGAAGCTGCCCGTGAGGAAGATCCGGAAGCTGCGCGCAAGGAAATGGAAGCTGAGCGCGACGATTATCGCGACATCGCTGTCCGTCGCGTTCGCCTCGGCCTGCTCCTTTCGGAAATCGGCCAGGCTAATGGCGTCGAGGTAAGCCAGCAGGAAATGAACATGCTGGTGACCCAGGCTGCACAACAATACCGTCCGGAAGACCGTCAGCGTTTCGTACAATATCTGCAGGAAAATCCGATGGCAGCGGCCCAGCTTCGTGCGCCGTTGTTCGAAGACAAGGTCGTAGACTTCCTGTTCGACAAGGCCAATGTCAGCGAAAAGACGGTGACCCGCGCTGAACTGGAAGCTGCAATCGAAGCCGAACCCGAGGCGAAGCCGGCGAAGAAGGCTCCGGCGAAAAAGGCTGCTGCCAAGAAGGAAGCGGCCCCCGCCAAGGAAGAAAAGCCCGCGAAGAAGGCCGCCCCGAAAAAGGAAACAGCCAAGGACGAGGGTGAAAAGCCGGCGAAAAAGGCACCTGCCAAAAAGGCTGCTGCCAAGAAGTAATCGCCATATGCGATCATCGAAGGGGCCCGGAGTGATCCGGGTCCTTTTCGTTTACGCTGACTACAAAGGCCTGATTGCAGGGCAGAATACCAATCTTAACCCTTTTCCTGCTTGAAACTTTCACCCGCTGCCCCGATGTAGGGCTAGAGCTTAACCACCAATAATAGAGGCGTTCATGCACGATCCGTTCCGCGATCCCACCCAGGCACTTGTTCCCGTCGTTATCGAGCAGTCGAACCGCGGCGAGCGCAGCTGGGACATTTTTTCGCGACTTCTGCGCGAACGCATTATCTTCGTCACGGGTGAGGTGGAGGATAATATGGCTGCGGTGATTACGGCGCAGCTGCTGTTCCTCGAATCGGATAATCCCAAGAAAGATATCTGGATGTACATCAACTCGCCGGGCGGCGTTGTAACCGCCGGCATGGCGATCCATGATACGATGCAGTATATTCGCCCGCGCGTTGGCACTGTGTGCATCGGGCAGGCGGCGTCGATGGGCAGCTTCCTTCTCGCTGCGGGTGAGCCGGGCATGCGAATTGCCCTTACCAACGCCCGTATCATGGTGCACCAACCTTCGGGCGGTGCACGGGGTATGGCGTCGGATATCGAAATACAGGCGAAGGAAATCCTTCGTATCCGCAAGCGGATGAACGATCTTTACGCCAAATATACCGGCAAGCCCTTGAAAGAAATTGAGAAGGCAATGGACCGCGATACCTTCCTCGAGGCAGACGAGGCCAAGGCCTTCGGCATTGTCGATGAGGTATTCGACAAGCGCCCGGTTACTGCCGAAGGCAGCGATAGCTGACAATAACTTCGCATCTTTACCGATTTTCCGCCGCGTTTCTGAAACGAAATGGCGGGTTTTTCAGCTATTGCGAAATTGTGACATCGCGATAGGATGATAACGTTTGGGCAATTCATCTTAGGTTTTGCTCAGTATAGTACAGGACGTTTATGACCAAGTTGAGCGGCTCCGACACCAAGAGCACCCTATATTGCTCCTTCTGCGGCAAATCGCAGCACGAAGTGCGCAAACTGATTGCGGGGCCGACCGTCTTCATCTGCGATGAATGCGTCGACCTGTGCAACGATATCATACGCGAAGAGACCAAAGGTGCTTTGACCGGCAAGAAGGATGGCGAGGTTCCGACACCGCAGGAAATCTGCGACGTATTGGACGATTATGTCATCGGCCAGTTCCAGGCGAAGCGCGTCCTCTCGGTCGCGGTGCACAACCACTATAAAAGGTTGAACCACGCGCAGAAGAACAATGATGTCGAGCTTGCGAAGTCGAACATCCTGCTGATCGGCCCGACAGGCTGCGGCAAGACATTGCTGGCCCAAACGCTGGCGAAAACATTTGATGTGCCATTCACTATGGCGGATGCGACGACACTGACCGAAGCCGGCTATGTCGGTGAAGACGTTGAGAATATCATTCTCAAGCTGCTTCAGGCATCGGATTATAATGTCGAGCGTGCGCAGCGCGGCATTGTCTATATCGACGAAATCGACAAGATCAGCCGCAAGGCCGAAAACCCCTCGATTACCCGCGATGTCAGCGGTGAGGGTGTGCAGCAGGCGCTATTGAAGCTGATGGAAGGCACAACTGCCAGCGTTCCGCCTCAGGGTGGACGCAAGCATCCGCAACAGGAATTCCTGCAGGTCGATACGACGAACATCCTGTTCATCTGCGGTGGTGCATTTGCCGGGCTTGAAAAGATCATTGCCAACCGTCTGGAAGGTAAGTCGATCGGTTTCGGTGCCAATGTCGCTGATCCCGATGAGCGTCGCACAGGTGCCATTCTGAAGCAGATCGAGCCGGAGGATTTGCTTAAATATGGCCTGATCCCCGAATTTGTCGGTCGTTTGCCGGTTACCGCCACACTCGAGGATCTCGATGTTCCGGCGCTGGTCAAAATCCTTTCCGAGCCGAAAAATGCTTTGGTGAAACAGTATCGCAAGCTGTTCGAAATGGAGAATGTCGGTCTGACATTCACCGACGATGCGCTCGAAGCGGTCGCCAAGAAGGCGATCGAACGCAAGACCGGCGCGCGCGGTCTCCGCTCGATTTTGGAGGCTATCCTGCTCGACACAATGTTCGAGCTACCGTCAATGCACGGGGTTACAGAAGTAGTCGTCGATAAGGACGTTGTGGAAGGCCGCAAAGAACCTGTCCGTGTGTTCTCTGAAGCAGCCAAGGAAGACGCAGCTTAACTTTTTTTAAAGCTGTTGCTTGGCTGCAACACCTATATTTTGATGGGTTCTAACACTTTCAATATATTGCACTTTGTGCATTTGTCGCAATCAATTGCATGCGCTCCCTAAGCCGCTTGATGCTGCAAAGCAGCAATTGTCATACTGTTGACACATGTTTCGAGCACCGATGCGCCAGCCCGAGCTTTACCGAATCGACAGATTCGAGCTAACGGCGGCATATGGGGGCACGGCTCCCGCACAAAATATAGGGGTTCAAGATGCAAATCCGTTATTACCTGGCGGCAGGTGTAGCCGCGCTTTCAATTGCGAGCATGACGGCGACGGCTGCTTATGCGCAGGAAACAACTTCGTCTGTCCGCGGTACGGTTGAAAGCACTTCGGGCCCGGTTGCAGGTGCGACCGTGACCGTCGTTCATGAACCTTCGGGTACAACATCGACCACTTCCACAGCGGCTGATGGTTCATTTTCTACACAAGGTCTTCGCGTTGGGGGTCCATTCACTGTAACTGTTGATGCAAATGGTTACCAAACCGCGCAAGTCACCGATCTTTATTTGCAAGCAGGCACTCCTTTCCGTCTTCCCGTAGCGCTTGAAGCGGCACAGGAAATTGTAGTGACCGCGTCAGCCATCCGCGGAGCTCAGGAAACCTCTACAGGCCCGATTACGACACTTGGTCGTGAAGAAATCGAGGGTGTAGCATCGATTAACCGTGATGTTCGCGACCTAGCGCGTCGTGACCCATTCGCGACAATCGACCTTACAAACAGCCGTACAATCGAAATCGCAGGTCAGAATGGCCGTTTGAACCGCTTTTCGGTTGATGGTGTCGCATTCGGGGACGACTTCGGCCTCAACAACGGCGGTCTTCCGACCAACCGCGGTCCGGTTCCACTTGAAGCCATTGAACAATTTTCGGTTAAAGTTGCTCCGTTTGATATCACTGAAGGTAACTTCCAGGGCGGCGCTATCAACGTTGTTCTTCGTTCCGGCGGCAACAGGTTCCGTGGCGGTGGTTTCTTCACCTACACCGACGACAGCCTGACAGGCGACCAGACCAAAGGTGTCGGCGTCAATCTCACCCTCGAATCCAAGCAGTATGGCGGCATCCTTTCGGGTCCGATCATCAAAGACAAACTGTTCTTTATGACCGCTTACGAGCGTACCGAAGAATCCATCCCGTTTGATAGCGGTCCTGCTGGTCAGGGATTTGCTGCCCCGATTCCGGGTCTAACGCAGGCGCAAATCGATCAGGTAAGCTCTATCGCTAACTCGGTGTATGGATATGACACTTTGGGCGTGATCCGCAACGCTGACGAAACCGACGAAAAATTAGCGGTCAAGCTCGACTGGAACGTAACCGACGACCACCGCGCGTCGCTGACTTACATCCGAAGCGTTGGCAATAACAGTTTTCAGCGTAACACCTCGACAAGCACAACGTCGCCGACGATTGGCTTGTTTTCAACCGGTTACCAGTTGACCGAAGAAGTCAACAGTGGTGTATTCCAGTTGAACTCGTCATGGTCAGACAAGTTCTCGACCGAATTACGTGTTCGCTATACTGACTATAATCGTGGTCAAATTCCTTTCGGTGAAAAGACATTGGGTCAAATCTCGGTTTGCGCTGATGCAGTCAATGCTGGCAGCTTGACCTCATGCTCTACCGGCGTGCCGCGTATATTCTTCGGTCCAGATCAGTTCCGTCATGCAAATGAACTGAACACTGAAAATCTGGGCGTCGAGTTCAAGGCAATGCTGGACGCCGGAGACCACTCGATTAAGTTCTTGGCTGGTTACACAGATTTGAACACTTTCAACCTATTCGTTTCGAATAGCTTGGGTGTCTACTACTTCGACTCTGTCCAGGACTTCCAGAATCGTCGCGCAAGCTCTTTGACGCTTCAAAACGCCGTACCGAGCCTCAATCCGGACGATGGTGCAGCTAATTTTGCGTCGCAAACTTACACCTTTGGCTTGCAGGATGACTGGCAGGTTGCCGACGATCTCACGCTGACGCTCGGTGCACGTTATGACCTTATGGGTAGTGATGATCGCCCCCCGCTCAACGCCAACTTCGTCGCGCGTCATGGTTTTTCGAACCGTGAAACCTTTACAGGCAAAGGCGTACTGCAGCCACGATTCGGTTTCGACTGGAAAGCCACGGAGCGTTTGATCGTTCGTGGCGGCGTAGGTGTGTTCGCTGGTGGCTCGCCAAACGTGTTTCTTTCAAACAGCTTTTCTAACACGGGTCAGCTGACCAACCAAATCACAGTTTTGCGCAATACCAGTGCAAATGGTTGCGACGTGCCCGGCACTGTTTCGAATGCAGCCCAGATCTGCGGCGACGCCTTGGTCAATGTTGATCTCGGTAGCTTCGACTCAAGTGTTACTAACTATCTTACCACGAATACCGCTGCGCTTGCTGCAGCACCGGTGAACGCAATTGATCCGAACCTGAAGCTTGCACGCCAGCTAAGGGCAACGCTCTCGCTGGATTACGATGCTGATCTAGGCCCATTGGGTGATGGTTGGCTCTTCGGTGCTAACTTCCTGTATGGCAACGTGATGCAAGCATACACCTTCACCGATGCGCGTTCGGTTGCGATCGGCACCTTGCCGGACGGCAGAGCGCGTTACAACATCATGCCGGGACAGACTGGTACCAACCAGGACTTGATCATGACCAACGATACGCGTGGTCGTTCCTACATTGGCGTGATCCGCTTTGAAAAGGCTTGGGATTTCGGTCTCAATATCGGTGGTAGTTATACACGTTCTGACATCAAAGATGTGAATGCTATTACGTCTGCTACTGCAAGCTCGCTTTATGGCAACAATGCGATGGTGAACTCCAACGGTGCTGCTTATGGGCGCTCAATCTATGAGATCAAGGACCAGTGGAAGTTCAACGTTGGTTTCAAGACCGAATTATTCGGCGATAACGAAACCCGCTTTAACCTGTTCGGTGAATATCGTTCGGGTCGTCCGTATAGCTTGACTTTGATCGATGCTGGCAGCGGTCGGTCGCCAGTGTTTGGGACTGTTGGGACGAGCGGCAACCCTCTCGTTTATGTCCCGACAGTCGGCGACAGCCGAGTATCGTTTGCTACTGCAGCCGATGAAACCAATTTCAACGCACTGGTAAGCCGACTTGGTCTGGAAAAGTTCCGTGGCAGCATTTTGCCGAAGAACAGCCAGACATCGCCAGACTTCTTCAAGGTTGATTTGAATGTCAGTCAGGAACTGCCGGTACCGCTTTTTGATGGTGCAAAAATCAAGCTGTTTGCTGATATCGAAAACGTGTTGAACCTGATCGATAGCGATTGGGGTGCCCTGCGGCAGGTGCCTTTCAGCTACACCGCAGGAATTGCGACTGTTCAGTGTCTCTCTGCTGCCACTGCTACGGGTACAACCCCGGCAGCTGCCGTAGTAAACACAGTACCGACGCAAACTTGCGCACAATATCGCTACTCGGGTGTTCGCAATCCCAACGTGAACCTGGTAACGCGCCAGTCACTTTATGGAATTCGCGTAGGTGTGAAGGTTAGCTTCTAAAGCCAAACGCGCTTGACAGTAACGGGGCGGGGCCGAAAGGCTCCGCCCTTTTTTATTGGTAGATGCAGCTATCTAGCCCGTCGCGCTTTACGATATTGATGCGCGAAGCGATCCGGTTGCCATAACGACGGGTGAAGCCGCTGGCGCCATTCACGGCGCGCTTTTTGGGTAAGGGCAGGGCGGCTGCCATGCGCGCGGCCTCCATTCGCGAGAGTTTCGAGGCGCTTTTCTTGAAATAGCGTTGTGCCCCGGATTCCGCGCCATAAGTGCCGATTCCAGTCTCCGCGACGTTCAGATACACCTCCATGATGCGCCGCTTTCCCCAAAAGGTTTCGATCAGAAAGGTGAAATACGCTTCCGGCACTTTGCGGACATAGCGAGTCCAGCCGCTGCCTTGCCACAGGAACACATTCTTCGCGGTCTGCTGACTGATGGTGGAGCCGCCGCGGATGCGGCCGCCCTGCTGGTTGCGCTGTATGGCTTTTTCAATCGCTTCGGTATCAAAGCCATTATGCTGGCAGAATTTGCCGTCTTCTGCAGCGATGACGGCGCGCACCAGATTGGGTGATATGTTGGAAAGCGGCTCCCAGTCGCGTTCAGATCCATTGCTGTCGAACAACATGGTCAGCGTCGTTGGCACTGGAACGAAGCGGTACAACAGCACCAGTGCAAAGGTGATTGCAAGGTACCAGAGCAGGCAACGAAAAAGGAAGGCGGAGAAACGGGCGACGGGCGAACGCTTTGCTTGGGCCATGGCCTTAGCTAGCGCGCGCCCGTAGCCGCGTCATCCATTTTTACTTTTGCCTCAAATGGCAGCGAGCAGCCGTTTGTCATTGGCAATGCGCAACATCGCCTTTTGTAGCTTTTCGAAAGCACGCACCTCGATCTGGCGCACGCGTTCTCGGCTCACATTATATTCCTGACTCAACTCTTCGAGCGTTTTGGGCTCGTCGATCAGGCGACGCTCGGTCAGGATATGCTTTTCGCGCTCGTTGAGGCTGTCCATCGCTTCCATCAGCAGATGGTGGCGAACGTCGGTTTCCTGAGCTTCGGCTACGCGCTCATCCTGCAAGGGTTCGCTGTCGACCAGCCAATCCTGCCATTGGCCATCGCCATCGTCGCGCATGGAAACGTTCAGCGAGGTATCGCCGCCCATCGCCATGCGACGGTTCATTTCGATGACTTCGCTTTCCGAAACGCCGAGGTCAGTCGAGATTTTCGCGACGTCTTCGGGCCGCAAATCACCATCTTCGAAGGCCTGCATGTTATTTTTCATGCGGCGGAGGTTGAAAAACAGCTTCTTCTGCGCGGCGGTGGTTCCGATCTTGACCAGGCTCCAGCTGCGCAGGATGAATTCCTGCATCGAAGCCTTGATCCACCACATTGCATAGGTGGCGAGGCGGAAACCGCGATCGGGATCGAATTTCTTCACGCCCTGCATCAGGCCGACATTGCCCTCGGAAATCAGCTCCGAAACAGGCAAGCCATAGCCGCGATAGCCCATCGCAATCTTCGCCACGAGGCGCAGGTGCGATGAAACCAACTGCGCAGCGGCGGCAGGGTCTTCATGCTGTTGGTAACGCTTGGCGAGCATATATTCCTGCTCTGGCGTCAGAACAGGGAATTTCTTGATTTCCGCAAGGTAGCGGTTGAGGCTGGCGTCCCCCCCAAGGGCAGGGATTGTTGCCGGAACATTTTTCGTCTCTGACATTTCTTCCTCTTTCTTGCCTGCATCGGGGCCTCATCAAGCACCCCTTTGTCAGACGGTTACGGTGAAACTCATACTCGAAGCGACGTTAGCAGAAGCTGAATATCCTCAGGCATCTTGCTTTCGAAACCCAGCTTTTCACCGGTAACAGGGTGAATAAACCCCAGCGACACGGCGTGCAAGGCTTGCCTTTCAAAATAGGACTGATTTGGTCCAAATTTAAATGCTTTTCGTCGATTATTATAAGTGGAATCGCCTATTAATGGATTGCCGATATGTGCCATATGGACGCGCACCTGGTGCGTCCTGCCTGTTTCCAACCGGCATTCCACCAGTGCCGCGTCCTTGAACTGTTCGATCGTGCGATAATGGGTTACCGCATGCTTTCCCTTGCCTTCGGGTAGCACCGCCATTTTCTTACGGTTTGTGGTCGAACGACCGATCTGGGTCCGGATTGTACCGGCGGGCGGGGTCGGATGGCCGGCGACAACTGCGAGATAGCGCCGTTCGATGTCGTGCGCTGCAAACAACCGGGCGAGCCCTTCATGAGCCTTGTCGGTCTTGGCAACAACCAGCAGTCCCGATGTATCGCGATCGATGCGATGGACGATTCCCGGGCGTTGAACGCCGCCTATCCCCGAAAGCTTCCCTCTGCAATGATGGAGCAAGGCGTTGACAAGCGTGCCATCGCTATGGCCGGCAGCCGGATGGACCACCAAACCTGCGGGTTTATTGACCACAATCAGGTGTTCATCCTCAAATACAATGTCGAGGTCTATCTCCTGAGCCTGCGCTTTATCAGGCAGCGGGGCAGGGACGGTTAATGTGAAAGGCTGGCCCTCGAACTTCTTGCTCGATGCGTCTGTCACGGGGCGGCCAGCGACCAACAGTGCGTTGTCGTCGACCAAGGCTTGGATGCGCGCACGCGACAGGCTGGGAATGGCTTCCGCCAGCGCACGGTCCAATCGTCCCGGGCCCAATATGCCGCTATGGGTAGTTTCTAGCCCCTCCATATCCTAGATGTGGGAAATGGCTGTGATTTTATCAAGTTGCATCAAGGCGGAATTGCTGGATTGGGCGTCAAAAGCTGGAACAGAGGAAGTTTGTGGCTTGCTTTTGGGTCAAGGGAATGAAGTTGAGCAGGCCGTGCTGACGCAGAATGTTGCAGAGAGCAGAACTCGCCATTTTGAGATAGACCCCAAAGCGTTGCTCGCTGCGAACAAGGCTAGTCGCAGCGGCGGCCCGCAAATCGTCGGCTATTTTCATTCGCATCCTGACCCTGTCGAGCCAGTTCCATCGGATATGGATATCGCATCAGCGGCGAACGATGGACGGTATTGGCTGATCATTGGTTGTGGTGAGGTCAAAGCATGGCTCCCTCGCCCTGATGGCGACGGCAAAATTGAAGCTTTTGAACCCGTTGCGATTATCGAGGGTTGAATCGTTGCCTCGCAGGGTCCATTGCGGCTGACGTCATGACCAAAAGGGGTATTGTCTGACCATGTCCGACACGGAACTCGATCTTGCTGCTTTGCTGTGTTCGCGCCTTTGCCACGATTTGTTGAGCCCTGTGGGCGCAATGAATAATGGTCTTGAGCTGTTGGCAGACGAACATGATCCAGAAATGCGCAAACGGTGCATGGATCTTTTGGCGGAGAGCGCCAAATCGGCCGCGGACAAACTCAAATTTTTCCGTTTGGCTTTTGGAGCCGCAGGGGGTTTCGGTTCCGAAGTCGATCCAATGGAAGCCAAAGCGGTTATCGAACCATTGGTAACCGGAGACGGTCGCACTGCGCTCCATTGGGGTGTGCCCGCTGGCTTGATGCCCAAAAAAGCGGTCAAAGTGCTGCTCAACTTGGTCCTGATTGCGAAAGATGCGCTGGTGCGCGGTGGCGAACTCAACGTCGGAGCCGAAGGTCGCGAAAACGAGCAAGAAATCGTTATTCGCGCCACCGGTCCTCGCATCATTATGGACCAATCTGTACGCGATGCCCTTACCGGGGAACTAACCGAAAGCCAGATCGATTCCCGAACTGCCGCGGCGTGGATGGTGCGGGGTCTGTGCGCCAGCAATGGCGGTTTGGTCCAAATTGCGGCGCCTGACGAAACCCAGATAGTAATCGGCGCGATCGTCCGCTGACACAAGGCCTCGCGGGGCAGGGTGTAAAGCCCTTTTTAACCAAGATATTCCATAAAGCCGCTCTACTTTTATGGCAGGGCGCTTTGGATGGATGATCTGCGCGAAGAGTTTATCGCGGAAACACGGGAGACGCTGGAAATTCTGGCGGGTCAGCTTGTCCAATGGGAGAAGGATCCAAGCGACAAGAGCTTGATCGATAGCGCCTTCCGTTTCGTTCATACCGTTAAGGGAAGCTGCGGCTTCCTGGATCTGCCGCGATTGCTGCGGCTTAGTCATGCGGCTGAAGAATTGCTAAGCCATGCCCGCGACGAACAGATTGTCGTTTCGTCCGCCATGGTCACCGCCGTACTTGCTGTTATTGATCGCATTTCTGAGCTGACCGAAGCGTTGGAGAGCGGGGAGCCGGTATTCGACAATGATGCCACTCTCATCGATGCGATGCTCGCCTTCCTTCCGGACAAAGGTACTCCTGCGATACCAGCGGCGGCGATCCGTCAATTGCATCAGGATGAGCCGGGTGAAGCCATCGACGAGGCAGCTAGCGCATCAAAAACCCGAACGGTGCGCGTTTCGCTGACCTTGCTCGACAAGCTGATGAATGGGATTTCTGATCTGGTGCTGGCACGCAATGAGGTATCGCGCCAGTTGCGCCGGGTCGGATCGGACAATGAAATTGATCAAGCCTTTGGTCGATTGTCATCGACGGTCGCAGAAATGCGCGATGCCATTGGCATGATGCGGATGCAACATATTGATCGGTTGTTCTCTACACTGCCGAGATTGCTGCGCGATATCTGTATCGAACTAGGCAAGCAGATCGAACTGACGGTCGAGGGTAGTGAGGTGGAGGTCGACCGCGAAATGGTCGAGGCGTTGCGTGATCCGCTAACGCACATTTTACGCAATGCCGCCGATCACGGTATCGAAGATCCCGAACAGCGTCGCTCCGTCGGCAAGGATCCGGTGGGGCATATCCGCGTTGTCGCCCGTCAATCAGGCAACCAGATCCTGATTGAAATCAGCGACGACGGTCGCGGTATCGATGTCGAGAAGCTTGGCCAAAGAGCAATTGCTCGCAAATTGCTAACCAGCTCACAATGGCAGAATATGCCCGAACGCGCCAAATTGGAGACGATTTTCGCGCCAGGTTTGTCCACTGCAGAGGCTGTCACGTCCATTTCCGGCCGCGGCGTGGGCATGGATGTTGTGCGTACCAACATGCATGCAATCGGCGGTTCAATCGATCTGGAAAACAACGAAGGCCAAGGGCTTAAAATCACGTTGCGTTTGCCTTTGACGCTATCGATTATCGCCGGGTTGTCTTTGCGCGCCGGCGGGCAGATTTACGGCATTTCACGATCGGCGGTTGTCGAGATTGTTTCGGTTACGAATCGTTCGGTAGAAATTGAAGAGATAGGCGGGATGCCGGTTGCCAAAGTGCGCGGGGAAAGGCTGGCCTACGCCAAACTGGAAACGATCCTTGGTGTTGCCGAAATGGAAGACAGCCAGTCGGCACGTTCGCTGGTGATTATCAAACCGGCAGTTGGCGCAACCTTTGCGCTCGACGTCGAAGCGGTGGTCGATAATGAAGAGCTTGTGGTCAAACCGGGCGCGCCGCTCATCATGGCAACAGGGCTTTATGCCGGCACATCGCTCCCCGACAATGGAAAGCCGATGCTGCTTCTCGATGCCAGCGGCTTGGCGGCTGAGATCGGTGTTGAGCAGGACCTGTTCGAAATGGCAAATCGCAACCAGGTTACCGATGCCGAGCAGAACAAGCAGGATGCCGACTCCGGCCTGCTATTCCAAACACTGGATGGAACCGTGCAGGCCATCCGCCTCGCAGTGGTTGACCGCATCGAAGATGTCGACGGCAGTGCCTTCCACCAAGTCGGTGGTCGCTTGTGTGTATCGGTGGAGCAGGTGCTTTATGATGCCAAGGGGCTTAAGACGCTTCCCGATGCTGGAGCTACCTTTAAGATGCTTCGCTTGTCGGACGGAAGCACGAGCGTTTTTCTAGCTGTTGCTGATGTTATCGATATTTTTGCTCTCGACCGCGAAATTGCTCCATCGTTGCTGCCCGAAGTTTATGAGGGCATTGTGCATGTCGATGGAAAGCCGGTTGAAGTCCTCAACAGCTACAGCTTCTTTGAAGCCCGTCCCGGCGAAAATCCTATAGGTATCTCGCAAAGGCCGTTATGCTTTGTCGATGCGTCATGCGACGATGGCTGGGCACATAACATATTGGCACCGCTGCTTTCGGCATCGGGATATGAAGTCAGCTTCGATCCAACCGACCAATCGCGCGCTGCGGTTGTGCTAGCCAATGGTGCCAATACTCAAAAAACAGCAGGCGACGGACGCATGGTTGCGCTTCGAGACAGTCTTCAAGTGAAGGACGAAGAGCGCGGATCAATCTATCGATATGACCGGTTGGGCCTTCTGTCTGCGATCGAATCCAAAATTGCAGGAGCGCGGTAAATGGAAAAGCTGTTCCTGATTGCGGAAATTGCCGCAACGCCTGTCGCCATATGTTGTGACCACATTGAATCGGTCGTTAGGGTGAACGAGGTGGTGAACGTCCCGCGCGCCGATCCGGTCATCGCTGGTCTCTTCTCTATGCGTAGCCGGGTATTGACGCTGATCGATTGCCAGTATCGGATCAGCGGCACGCAAAAGCCATTTGAGAGAGGTTGTCCTGCGGTAATCGCCTCGATCAATGGGCACAGTTTTGGGCTGATGGTTGATCGCGTGCGCGACGTTGTTTCTGTATCTGATGATGCGGTCCTTGCCGCAACGCGCCTCAATCCGAAATGGTCAGGCCTGTGTAGCAGATTGGCCGAAATTGAAGATCATTTGGTGATGATTCTCGATCCCGAGAAACTGGTTTCGACTGACCAGCGCGCTGCGGCTTGAGCGAAACAAGCTAGCCCAACTTTTTATCTAACCGACTTTCGCGTTAACCGGACAATAAGAGGCAATCATTATCCTCGACCGCAATGGATCAAGGAGTGAAATGTCATGAAGACCTGCCTTATCGTCGATGACAGCAAGGTTATCCGGAAAGTGGCCCGCCACATCCTGGAAACACTGCAGTTCGAGGTCGATGAGGCGTCGGACGGCAACGAGGCACTCGATCAATGCGCGGCGCGTGAACCGGACGTAATCCTGCTCGATTGGAATATGCCGATCATGAGCGGAATGGATTTCCTTCGCGCCTATCGCGCATCGCAAAATTCCGCGGCCAAGGTTATTTTCTGCACCACCGAAAATGGTATCGCGCATATTCAGGCGGCAATCGATGCCGGTGCGGACGAATATGTGATGAAGCCGTTCGACCGCGAAACGCTTGAGACAAAGCTGCAACTGGTTGGTTGCATCTGAAGCGACAGCCATGCGTGCTTCGCTCCCACAATTGAGTGCACCTACGAGTGCTTTTGAGCGTCCGATAAAGGTTCTGCTTGTCGACGACAGCAACGTCGTGCGGTCTATTTTTTCGCGCATGCTCGGCGAAAATGACGAGATCGAAATTGCAGGTGAAGCAGCCAATAGCGCCGAAGCCTTGCAACAACTGAGCCGCCTTCGGGTTGATATCATCCTGCTCGATATCGAAATGCCCGAACGTTCGGGCCTCGATGCACTTCCAGAGATCTTGGAGGCAGGCAATGGTGCTCGTGTGCTCGTTGTATCCTCCTTTGCCGAGGAGAATGGCCCGGCCGCTATTCGCGCGCTCGAACTGGGTGCATGTGATACGCTCGCAAAGCCGGGGCGTTTTGGATTTGCCGGGCGTTTCCCGGACATGCTCGTCGACAAAGTCGTCAGGTTGGGCAGTTCCATCCGCAAGGTTTCTGCACGCAGTTTACGGGACGAGGGCGACTGCGCGTCGTATGAACCTAACGGGGACATTCCTGCGCCCGAATGCATTGCAATAGGGGCATCGACTGGCGGCATTCCGATCATCTACGAAATTGTTCGAAACTTGCCAGATGCGCTCGACTGTCCCATTTTCATTGCGCAGCATTTGCCCGAAGCATTCATGGAATTTTTTGCTCGCCAATTGTCTGCGCAAACAAACCGACGCGTTTGCGTACCCAAGGCAGGCGAAGAGATTATGGAGCGGACGATATACGTCTCTCCGGGCAATGCGCATCTCACCTGTGCGCGCGGAGGCACGCGGCGGAAAATACAACATCTCGAACATTATGCCGGCAGTCGGTACAGTCCCTCGGTCGATGCGCTGTTTGAATCTGTTGCCCAAGTTTATGGTGATACAGCGTTGGCCCTGGTCCTGAGCGGCATGGGCAATGATGGCGCGACCGGTGCGCAGCAATTGTTCCGTCAAGGCGCGCGCATCATTGTGCAAGACGCCGACAGTGCGGTTGTTTGGGGAATGCCGGGCGCCGTTGCCAAAGCTGGTTTGGCGACTGCCGTCATGTCGCCGTCGCATATCAGCCGGCTTTTGGCCCGGGCGGTTACGTCGTGACAGTCTCGGTGCCGACGCGCGCAATCCAGAAACTATCCGAATTGCTTGCGCGCGAAACCGGTCAGCAGTTGCTCGCCAATAGGCACTGGCGCGTGGAGATGGCACTCAAGCCACTGATGCGGAAACATTCGATACCCAATATCGAAATGCTCGCATCCATTCTTGACGGCGACGGCGAGCCCGGACTTTTGAAAGAATGCGTGGAATCCATGGTAAACAACGAAACATGCTTCTTTCGAGACCAGGCTAATTTTGCGCTTCTGACCGGGCCGGTCATGGATTCGCTGCGAGATGCACGAAGCAACAGCAAAAGGTTACGTATCTGGTCTGCCGCTTGCTCGACTGGGCAAGAGCCTTATTCGCTTGCGATGTCTTTCCTTGAAAATGCCGAGAAATGGCGTGGCTGGAACATCCAGATCTTGGCTACCGACATCTCGACCATGGCACTGGGTAAGGCACGAAAGGGCCAATATTCCCAGTTTGAGATCCAACGCGGCTTGCCAGTAATGCTGATGCTCAAATATTTCGACCAAGTCGACGGCGATTGGCTGGCCAAGCCAGAAGTTCGCAAAATGGTGACCTTCGCCCAGCATAACCAGCTCGATAGCGCTCGCCATCTGGGGCAATTTGACATCATCCTTTGCCGGAACATGCTGATGTATTTGTGCGAAGGCAAAAGGCGAGAAGTGCTGGATAAGCTGACATCGGCATTGGCATCGGAAGGCGTTCTGATGCTCGGCGCGGCTGAAACGGTGATCGGGCAAACAGATAAGTTTTCCGCATCTAAGGAGTTCCGCGGCTTCTACATTCATTCCAAGAATGCGGGCTCTGTGCCTTTAGCGCATAAAAGGATTGCGGTGTAAGCGGCCCTTGCATCCGTTTGTGTGGCGCTTATGACGGGCATATGATCTGGTATCCGTCTCCGAATTTCGGTGAGCGCACTTTGCCCATCACCATGCTCGTCCTGCATTATACCGGAATGAAAAGCGGTCCGGATGCAGTTGAGTGGCTGGCCAATCCAGCTTCCAAGGTCTCGGCGCATTATGTCGTCGAAGAAGATGGGCAGATTATCCATATGGTGCGTGAAGAACACCGCGCGCAGCATGCCGGAGTATCCTATTGGCGCGGCGTGACCGACTGCAACAGTGCCAGCATTGGAATAGAGATCGTCAATCCGGGCCACGAATGGGGCTATCGCCCATTTCCGGAAGAGCAAATGGCCGCACTGGTTCCCTTGGTTGCCGAAATTACCAGAACCTATGGAATTCCAGCGCGTAATGTAGTCGGGCACAGCGATGTCGCGCCCGCGCGCAAGGAAGATCCGGGTGAGCTTTTCGATTGGGAGAGGCTTGCAAAGGTTGGCCTCGCCATTCCCCGTCCGACGAAGAAATTGGTCGACCCCGGTTGGGGTGATGCGGCGTTTTTATTGGCTTTGGAACGTTATGGTTATGGGATCGCGGACGGGCCAAAGGCGGTGGTTGCTTTCCAGCGTCGTTTCCGTCCCGAAAGGGTCGATGGCATCATTGATGGGCAATGTCGTGCAATATTGTGGAGCCTTCTATTGGAACATGAAGGCGGACCTGCTATCGGCTGACGCGCCAGAGGGCCGGGCGACCGCCGGCATTTCGCTTGCGAGGTGCGGGAGGAAAGTCCGGGCTCCAGCGAGGAACGGTGCCGGATAACATCCGGCTGGGGTAACCCAAGGGAAAGTGCCACAGAAAGCATACCGCCATGGCTTTGGCCGGGTAAGGGCGAAAGGGTGCGGCAAGAGCGCACCGCGCGGACGGCAACGTCAGCGGCATGGCAAACCCCACCGGGAGCAAAATCGAATAGGGGCGGCACATGGCATCCTCCTGCCAGTCGCCCGGGTTGGTTGCTTGACCCTGCACGCAAGTGTCGGGCTAGAGGAATGGTCGCCTATCCCCGTCAGGGGTGGACAGAACCCGGCTTACAGGCCCTCTGGCGCTTTTTTCCAGTACAGATAGATGCCGCCCAACAGGACGAGGATGATGGCTTCCACCACCATGGGTTCGATAACTTTCGGGCCGATCCCATCGATGGTGAGGCTGATGAAGCGGCCCAGTAGGGCAAGCGCTGGCAGCAACCAGGTCGCCAGCAACCAGATAGGGCTGCGTTTCCAAGCGGCCACCAATGCAAATACGCCGATTGCCAGGAACAAGCCGCCGATATCCGCTCTGATATTGGCGGCACCGATCGCGCCAATCGCCTTGATGCCACGCGCCGCTTCCAAAGACGCAACATCAAACCAGTGCTGGTTTACCGCTGTTATCGAAAGCAAGCCGATTATGGCCACCAATAGACGCGAAACCCCCATCATCGCTTAACCCTTCTTTTCATTTACTTATTGGCATATTTATGGTTTTCTCTGTGCAGAGGGTAACTTCTGCGGAGGGGAAAGCAAATGTCTTTAGTTGATCGAGCAAAGAACATCCTTCTCAATCCCAAGTCTGAATGGGATGTTATCGCTAAGGAGTCAGCCACCGTCGGCGGGCTTTTCACTGGATATGCTGTACCATTATCCGTGCTGCCGGTTGTCGGTTCGGTAATTGCAATGGGGCTTTTGGGTATCGGTGCGGGATCACTGGCGCCTTTGGGTATCGCCTCTGTCGGCGTCGGAATTGCCGCAGGCATGGCAGCTGTCGGTATGGTCCTCGGGCTAGTTATGCTGTGGTTGATGAGCTTCATCGTCAACGCCGTCTCACCCAGTTTCAATGGCAAATCGGACATGGTGAGCGCGACCAAATTGATGGCCTATGCCTCGACGCCTTCATGGATAGGAGGGCTGATCGCGCCATTTCTTGGACCCGTCGGTGGGTTGGTATCGCTCGCTGCAATCGCCTATGTCGTCTACCTGATTTATACCGGAATTCGGCCAGTGATGGAGGTGCCCGCTGAAAAGGTCGCTGGCCTGACAGTCGTCATCATCCTGATCTACATCGTGCTTTCTATGATCCTGACGATGTTTATTGGCGCAATGTTGATTACCTCGCTGTTCGGCGGTGTCATGATGGCGGGCGCAACCAGCATCTGATTTTGCAGATTTCAACCTAGCATCCGGGCCATGCCATCGCTACAGCGGCGGCATGGCCCGATCTTCTAGAAGCAATGACTGGGGATTCCCCCGTTGGCGTGGATATGGTTCCAAGCGCGAAACGCAGGCCGTCCGCCTGTGCGATCGGGTGGGGTGTGACCGGCATGGCAATTGCCCTGCGCCCAAATCCCCCAATAGTCCGGAACGATGGATGTTCTGCGAGGAACATGCGGCCGAATATAATAAGGGGTGGGATTACTTTGCCGGCCTGACTGCCGATGAAGCCGCGAAGCGCGAAGCCGACGAGAAGCGCGATTCGAGCGGTTACCGGGAATCGGCGCATTATGGCTGGGTCGGCCCCGGTGATGGCAGCCGCAGCCGCGATGAAATGCGCGCGCTCGAACTACTCGGCCTCGATCCTGACGCCGATTTTGATGAGGTCAAAAAGGCCTGGCGCAAAATTGCGAAGGAAACCCATCCGGATGTGCGGCCCAACGATGCCGACGCTGCAAAGGCATTTCAGGCAGGGCAGGCGGCATTTGATGTATTGCGAGCCGCAGAAGAACGTCGCGCCTGGAAAGGCTGACAGCGTTCAGGCGATGCGCGCAGCCGTTTCTCGGATCAGCGCAATCATGTTTGGAATACCCTGCGTCCGGTTCGAACTGAGCTGGTTCTTGAGGTCGAACGGTTCAAGCGCAGCTTCAATGTCGGTTGTGCCGATTTCCTCAGCCGACTTGCCTTCGACTGCTTTCAGGACCAGCGCGATGATGCCCTTGGTGATTGCGGCGTTGCTATCCGCAAGAAAGCTTAGCTGGCCGTTTTCATTTACCGGGTAAACCCAGACACTCGCCGAGCAACCGCGCACCAGCGTGGCATCGGTCTTCAAGGCATCGGGCATCGGGGGCAGGGCCTTGCCAAGATCGATCAGCAGGCGATAGCGATCATCGCCATCGAGAAATTCATATTCTTCGTAGATTTCGGCCAGCGCAGTCATGGTTGCTGCGCTTATGGCCTTGGCGTTCAGATATCAATGCCTGCGGCAATGGCTTCCAGCTTTTTGACGCGTTCCTTGAGGTCGGCGACTTCGATGCGCGAAACCGCGGACGGCGCTCCATCATGGTTGGGTCGGTGCTGGCTTTCCATTTCCATTCGCTTCAATTCGATCCAATCGCGCCATCCGCGCAGGCTGGCAGCGGCAATGATGCCAACGGTGGCCAACGCCAGGATGCTGATGGTCAGGTAGAAGCTGGGGTCCTGTGGCATGGTCCTTCCTTCCTTCGATGATTAGCGATCGCGCAAGGCTTCGATTTCGCGGCTGACGTCCAGCGCGCTGCTGTTATCGGTTGCGATGCGCTCAAGCACCTTGATGCGTTCTTTGAGCTCGGTGATTTCGTTTTGCAGCGCCTGTGTATCCGCATTGCCGATCAGGCGTTGGGTCTTGTTGCCCAGCATGTCCTTATCTTCGACGATACCATATTTGGCTTGCTGCTTGCTTTGGATGATCTTGCCGATCGTGATGATGGCAATGATCGCAACCACCATCGTAAAAGGGTCTCCGATCATTTGATTACTTCCTTTTCATGCGATGGTTCCAAATTCAGAGGTGTCGTGCGCAAGGCTTCGATTTCCTTGGCCAGGCTATAGCCCTGGTCGGTAACGATGCGTTCAAGCACTGCCACGCGATCTTCCAGACGCCCCTTGTCAGCGGCATATTGGGCCGCTTTTTCGGCAATATTCTGTGCATCGAGCTCCATCTGGCGCTCTTTCATCTTGAGCCATGGCCGGAAAATGGCACCGGCAAAAATTGCCAGCAGGCCGCAACTGATTCCGAGTATCGGGATCAATGCGAATATGGTGTCTGGGCTCATTTTCCGGTCCTCAGTTCGTTGGGCCGCGCAGGGCTTCAATTTCGGAAGTCAGGCGATGGGTATCGTCAACGACGATCTTCTCGACACTGGCGAGACGATCCTTGATGGAACCCAACTCGGCGCGCAGTTGCGCATTTTCCTGGCTGAGAAGGCGGACGCGCTCGAGGGCTTCCTGGTCGTTTTTGGGGTAAACTTGCTGCCCCCAGGCGCCATCAAGCGGATAGCCATTTTTGATGCGCAGCCATGTGGTAATCACCCAGCCGGCAGTCCCGACCACAACAATCAAAGTGATTGGCAGAGACAGTCGCATGAGCGTTTCGCCAAGAGTTGGATCCATGATTTCCTCCACTAATCTTATCGGAGTTGTTCTATTTCTTCCGACAGTCTGTGCGACTTGTCGGTGACGATGCGTTCCAAAACTGCGACCCGTTCTTCCAGACGGCTGACTTTGCCCTGCAGGGCTTCATTTTCGTTGGTCAGCAATCCGATCTTGCGCTCTGCATCCGGCAGCTTCTGGTCTGTCTTGCCGCCCCACTCGTCTTCGAGTGGGTAGCCATGCCGAGCGCGTATCCAATTGTTCAAAATCCATCCGCCATAACAAATGGCGATGATTGCGATGACAAAGGTCGGTCCTCCCCAGTTCATCGTCGGTCTCCCTCTAATATCCTAATCAGCGCAGGCTTTCGATTTCGTCGGCTAGCTGCTTGTTGTTGCTGACGTAAAAGGTTTCCATGTCAGCAAGGCGACGGTCGATTTCGCGGAAGCGTGAACGGATGTCGCGGGTGGTACGGGCAGGGGACTGGCGTACACCTTGCCAGAATTTCTGCTCTTCTTTGTCTGCTGAATACAGGTGGATCGGCTTGTTATCGGCCATCCAGGCGGTGATCCAGTAGGCGATCAGCGTCCAGGGGAAGCCGCCCATCAGGGTCAGCATCACTGCGCCCAATCGAACCCAGAGGACATTGACCCCTGTATAGTCCGCAATCCCTGCGCAGACGCCTTTCCATTTCCCGTTTTGCTTATCGAGATAGAATTTGGTGTGCATGCCGGACATCTCAGTTCTTCCTCTCTAGTCGGCGAATATTGTCGAGCTGTGCATATTCTTCGCTCTCATGGTCAAGGCGGCGAGGATGCCAGTCAGGATTGTCAGCAGCAACAAGGCGTTCCACCGTGTCGAGCCGTTCTTCAAGCCGGCGGGCCAGCTCGTGCATGTCTCCAAGCATGCGTTCGTCATCATTGGTCAGCGTCGCTGCAGTCTTCCACTTGGTGACATAGTGCATGATCAGCCAGGGAAGCCCGATGAAGAGCATTCCGACGACAAAAATTGGTACGAGGATATCTTCCATCTGGTCAGCCCTTCTTCATAGCTTTTTTCATGGCTTCGAGTTCGGCATCGACTTCGTCGATCGCATTAAGCGCGTCGATTTCTTCACCCAGTGTCTTTGGTCCATCGGCGCCGATGGCGAGGGCATCTGCATAACCCTGCGCTTCATCGACCCGGCGTTCGAGATCGTCGAACCGGCTGAATGCATCGCGGACCTTATCACCATTATACATGGTGCGCAGCTTGACCTGGTTTTCCGCGCTTTCGAGGCGTGTCATCAATGCGTTCTGGCGGGCGCGGGCATCGATCAGCTTTTTCTGCAGCTTATGGATGTCGGCCTCTGATGCCTTCAGCGCATCGTCGAGCACGGCGACTTCGGAACGAAGCTGGTCTGCCATGTCGACTGCTTTCTTGCGTTCGACCAACGCGGCCTTGGCCAGATCTTCACGATCCTTTGAAAGTGCGAGCTGGGCCTTGTCCGTCCAGTCGGCCTGGAGATGGTCAAGCTTCGCGATATGGCGCTGCAGCTCTTTCTTGTCGGCGATGGTGCGCGCGGCAGAGGCGCGAACCTCTACTAGTGTTTCTTCCATCTCCATGATGATCATGCGGATCAGCTTCGCCGGGTCTTCCGACCTGTCGAGCAGGTCGGTGACGTTGGCGGCGATGATATCGCGTGTCCTGGAAAAAATGCCCATTGGGTAACTCCGGAAATTGAAACGATCGATCGATTTATACTCTGCTCTAAAAGGGGGGACCGGAGCAAGCTCGGTTAGGGGAGCTGGGGGTGAGCTTTCGCGCCCCGGTCGACGGCGTGTGGGGTCAGGCAAGATAGGCACTAACGCCGACAGGCCGGTAGGACTGTTCTGCTGCATGGTGGCTGGCATCTTTCTGCTGAATGACAAAGGACGAAAGCCCGAATGCGATAAGAAGCAGCATCGAGATCGACGCGCCGACGATTGTTCCTGTCGGCTGCTGGGTTTCGGTCTGGTGTAGCTTTTGCATTTTCTTCCCTCTTGGTTTCGGCCTTTGTGTGGCTTGCCAAACATATAGCAGGAGGCGTGCCAATTTCAGGAAATGGCCGTTTTCTGCGGTTTTCGTCACGATATCGGCGAGATTATCGCATTGAGCCTAGGTAAATGTTGCCAAATGATGGTGAAATATGCCAATAGTGCGGAATGGAGCGAGGGGTTCAATTCATCGGACAGTCTTCAGCCTTTCTCGATGCCGTCGAGCGGGCGAGCCGCGCCGCACAATTGAACCGCCCTGTATTGGTTATTGGTGAGCGTGGAACCGGCAAGGAACTGATCGCCGAGCGCCTCCATCGCCTCAGTTCTCGTTGGGATGGCCCGCTGGTTACGATGAACTGCGCCGCTTTGCCTGAAACACTGATCGAGGCGGAGCTTTTTGGACATGAAGCGGGCGCCTTCACCGGCGCTACACGTGCGCGTGAAGGACGTTTTGAGGAAGCGCATGGTGGAACCCTGTTCCTCGACGAACTCGGCACATTGAGCATGGGCGCGCAAGAACGCCTGCTGCGCGCAGTCGAATATGGTGAAGTCACGCGCATCGGCTCTTCAAAACCCGTCCGGGTCGATGTGCGAATTGTCGGCGCGACCAATGAAAGCCTGCCAGACATGGTCGATCGCGGCAAATTCCGCGCCGACCTGCTTGATCGCCTGAGTTTCGAGGTGGTCACTCTGCCGCCGCTTCGCGTGCGCGAAGGCGATATTGAGGTGCTTTCCGAATATTTCGGCAGGCGCATGGCAACTGAACTGGGCTGGGATGGCTGGCCCGGATTTGGTCCTGTCGCGCGCCGTGCGATGGAAAATTACAGTTGGCCCGGCAATGTGCGCGAGTTGCGCAATGTCGTCGAGCGCGCAGTCTATCGCTGGAATGATCCCGATCAGCCGGTCGATTATGTACAGTTTGACCCGTTCGAGAGCCCGTGGATTCCAAAGGCCATGCCGTCGTCGGCATCACGCGACGATGAAAGCGACGGAGGCTTGGCCAATGGCCAAGCCAATGGTGACGGGGCCACACGCCATTCGACAGACTTCACCGCATTGAATGAAGCCGCGATCAAGGTGGGTGATTTCAGAGCGACGACTGAAGCCTTTGAAAAGGCGTTGCTTGAGCAGGCACTGGCGCAGAACCGGTATAACCAGCGCCAGACCGCAAAGGCGCTGAACCTGACCTACGACCAGTTACGCCATAGCCTCAAGAAGCATGATTTGCTGGGATAAGACCCTAATTTTTAGCGACTACCAACCGATAGCCCACGTCGAGTGCATCAATTTCCATGAGGTGGCCATAACGCCGTTCCCACGTGCCATTGGTCAGATCAGCCTCCAGCTGCTGTAATGCTACGTTCGCGCCGTCAATCTTCCAGAAAGAAGACATGCCCTTGCGAATGACCGGATCAAGATATGCCTTTGGCCGCTGCCAATAGGCGTAAAGGAAACCATCGCTGCAGTCATGTGGCACCAGTACAGGCGTAATCGAGACCGGCCCCATCCAGCGCGAATAGTCTGCCATTTGCGGCATCTGTCCTTGGTCGAGTTCTACAAGCTGCGGAAGATAGTCTGTCAGCCAGCATCCGCGATGCGAAGGATCGAACGTCAACAGCACGATGGGGCCACGCGTCACCCGCCGCATTTCGACCAGCCCTGCGGCCTTGTCAGACCAATGGTGGATGGTCAGGACTGCCATTGAAGCGTCGAAGTGCTTGTCAGGATATGGCAATTTGTCCGCAGTGCCTTGAATGGCGGGCGCTGCCCCCGGCTCGCGCTGAGCAATCATTTCGGCAGATGGTTCGACAGCAACAACCTCGCGATCTTGCGGCTCATAACTACCTGTACCGGCGCCGACATTTAGCACTGACCGGGAGTCCCCCAACGCGGCATGTATGTACGCCCCAATCCGCGGATCAGGGCGTCGCAAGTTAGCGTAATCAATGCCTATCTGGTCATAGTAGGCATTGTGTTCCATCTGTCAGTCAAAGCCTACAAAAGTAGCCGCCTCTTCCACCGACTTGCGCGGGGGTACGACCGAATTGGACGGGAAATCCATATCGGGCCATCCCAAAGCGATGCTCTTCATGATGACTTGGTCGTCGGCAATCCCGGCATGTTCGCGGACAACCGGGGATTGCATGATGCCCTGGCTGTTTATCACGGTCCCAAGCCCGCGCGACCAAGCGGCGTTGACCAAGGCTGTCGCGACTGCACCGCAATCGAATGGGGTATCGTCGCTGCCATCCAATACCTTGTCATAGGTGATGATGACGCAAACAGGGGCATCGAACTGGCGGAATCCGCGCAATACCCAATCCTGCCGCTTTTCGGCATCATCGCGTGCAATGCCCATCGCGCCGAACAGTTGTTTGGCGACCTCAACCTGGCGCTCGCGATGCTTGCCTTCGAAAGCCGAGCCGGTGCGGAATTCGCGCGATTGCGGTACACCCGCCAAGGTGCGTTCAGTGTTGCCTCGGCGAATACGATCCAAGGGCTCGCCGGTAATAACATAGAAATTCCATGGCTGGGTGTTCATAGAAGAAGGCGCACGCATGGCCAGCGTCAGGATTTCTTCGATCAACTCCCTCGGCACTGGATCGGGTTTATAACCGCGTATGCTCCGACGGCCGAAAATTACTTCATCATAATTCACAACATCTCTCCCCGTTAAAAAAGGCGGCTCTGAGGCCGCCTTTTTCTCTATTCTGTCTTTGCGTTTAGCCGCCGTTGAAAGCAATCATTGCATAAAGCATCGGCAGCGACAGCAGCGTATTCGTGCGCGAGAAAATCATGGCGCGGGTGGCTGCTGCGGCCTTGGTCGCGTCATCGGCCTCAACCATGCCGAGTGCCTTTTGCTGTGCCGGCCAGATCACAAACCATACGTTGAACGCCATGATGAGGGCGAGCCACATTCCGATGCCGATAAGGCGGAAGTTCTCGTTCAGCGTAAGCGCGTCTACCAAATAGCCCGCGCGCAATGCGATAATCAGGCCGAAAAGAACCGTTAGCGCAGCACCCCAGCGGAAAAAGAACAATGCTGCAGGTGCAATATGCTTTGAGACGCCGGGCTTAAGTTCTGCCGGAACTTTGGGCATGGTCGGGATCTGCACGAAATTGAAGTAATAGAGCAGGCCGATCCAGAGGATGCCAAAGAAAGTGTGCAGCCAGCGGATGGTCTGTTGTTCCAGATCGCCATTGGCCGGAACCATGAAGATCAACGCAAGAGCGGCAACAAAGCCTACCCCAAGCACCGCGTGCAAGTTACCGAAAAACTTAGCCATAATTCTTCCCCTTTTGGCTTGGTTAACCCGAATGGCGAAAGCCTAGCCAAGCATTGCCCGTGTTACAAGGGGAAGGGTGGGATTGTTTGCTACGGGATTATCCCTGCGGCGGAGTGGCCGGTTCGTCGCCGAGTTTCAAACCATGTTTCAGTAGCATTGGAATGTTCGCCATTGCGAACAGGAATGTGACGATTGTGACGCCCCATACTTTGAGCGTGAGCCAAAGATCGAAGCTCAGAAATGCGCGCATTGCTTCATTGGCCAGTGCCAGGGCCGCGAAAAACAGGCCCCAATTCAGTGAGAGCTTGAGCCAGCCCACTTGGTCGAGGCCGTCATAGGCTGCCTCAAGCACATATTTGAGCAGTGCCTTGCCGCGCATCCATCCGCCGATCAGCAGCAGTCCAAAAAAGGCGTAGATCAGCGTCGGTTTGATCTGGATGAAGCGTTCGTCATGGAACCACAATGTCAATCCGCCGAAAAACACGCCGAGTGCGGCAGTGAGTTTCAGCATCGGGGAAATCTTGCCGAGCTTCCATTTGGAAACGATGACCGCGATCGTGATTGCGACCATGAACACGCCAGTGCCAATGATGGCGCCCTGTTTCGGGTCCGCATCGGAGTGGCCCAGTTTTGATGCGACGAAAAAGAGGAGCAACGGCCCGAAATCGAGCAGGAAGTTCAGCAGGCCATGTTTCGGCTTTTCAGACGCGGTGCTGGTCGGATTTTCGCTCATGCTGTTCCTGCTATCGCTTTTGCAAGGTCGCGCGCGTCGAACGGGCGCAGGTCCTCGATCGTTTCACCCACGCCTATCGCATGGATGGGAAGGCCGAACTGTTTCGCGGCGGCCACCAAAATGCCCCCACGCGCGCTGCCATCCAATTTGGTCATCACCAGCCCGTTCACTCCGGCAACTTCCTTGAATATCTCGATCTGGCTCAGCGCATTCTGGCCGGTGGTTGCATCGAGCACCAGCACCACATTGTGCGGTGCCGCCGGATTGAGACGCCCCAGCACTCGGCGGATTTTGGCGAGTTCATCCATCAGCTCGCGCTTATTCTGCAGGCGGCCCGCGGTGTCGACGATCAACACGTCGATGCCTTCGGCGGTTGCCTTTTTGACCGCATCGAATACCACACCAGCCGCATCACCGCCCTCTGGCCCACTGACGATGGGTACGCCGATGCGATCGGCCCAGATTTTCAATTGCCCGATGGCTGCCGCGCGGAAGGTGTCGCCAGCAGCAAGCATGACACCATAATCCTGTTCGAGGAACAGATGCGCCAGCTTCGCGATGGTCGTGGTTTTACCGGAGCCATTGACCCCGATAACAAGGATAACCTGCGGGCGCGGAAAGGCATCGATTTCGAGCGGTTGCGCAACGGGGGCCAATATTTCGGCCAGTTCGTCCTCAACGATCTGGCGGATGCCCGCTTCATCAATGCCCTTTTCAAATCGCTCGCTGGCCAGTTTTCCGCGAATTTGCGCGGCTGTTGCCGGCCCAAGATCCGATACGATCAACGCCTCTTCGATGTCGTCGAGGGTTTCGGCGTCGAGCTTGCCTTTGGTTATCAGGCCTGTCAGGTTTTCGGTGAGTTTGCTTGACGTTTTCTTGAAACCGCCAAACAGCTTTTCGCGCCAGCCGGGTTTCTCACTCATGCAGTGACTTTCCCTTGCAGCCGTCCATTTTCAAGTCCTTCGATAACAGCCGAAACGATGGCACCTTCGGGCACCTTGCAGTCGAGTTCGACATAGGAGAAATTTTCCGAATGGCCAGATGCACCGCCAGCCTCGACTACAATTTTTTGTGTCGATCCGATCAGCGATGCCAACCAGCCCGCCCGCCTCACGGCAACAGCCTCGCGCAATCGCTTTGCCCGGTCCTTGATTTCGCGCGCAGGCACTTGCGGCATTTTGGCGGCGGGCGTCCCCACTTTTGGCGAATAAGGGAAGATATGTCCGTGCACTATGTCGCACTCGTTGACCAATGCCAGGCTATTGGCGAACATCGCCTCGTCTTCGGTTGGAAAGCCGGCGATGATATCGGCTCCAATGGCAATATCAGGGCGTGCGGCCTTCATGCGAGCAACGATTTCGATCGCCTGCTCTCGACTATGGCGGCGCTTCATTCGTTTGAGGATCAGGTTGTCGCCTGCCTGCAAGCTGAGATGGATGTGTGGCATCAACCGCGCCTCGCCAGTGATCAGGTCGAACAGGCGTTCATCGATTTCGACGCCATCGATCGATGATAGCCGCAAGCGGGGAAGGGTAGGCACATGCCGCAAAATCCGTTCGACGAGCATTCCCAGATTGGGCTGGCCGGGCAGATCATGGCCATAGCTGGTGACGTCCACTCCGGTAAGGACGATTTCCGAAATACCGCGATTGACCAGCTTCTGGACATGCTCGATGATTTGCCCTGCGGGCACCGAACGGCTGTTTCCTCGGCCATAGGGGATTATGCAAAAGGTACAGCGATGGTCGCACCCTGTCTGGACTTCGACAAAGGCGCGGGTGTTACCTGAAAATGCGGTGGCCAGATGCGGCGCAGTTTGCCGCACCGCCATGATGTCGCTCACCTGTACTTTGGGACCATCCAGCGCGAACAGAGCGGGCGATTGCTTTTCCATATTTCCGATAACGGCATCTGCCTCTGCCATCGCTTCGAATGTTTGCGGCTCGACCTGCGCCGCGCAACCGGTCACGATGATGCGGGCATCCGGGCGTCTTTTCCGCGCCTGCCGGATCGCCTGACGGGTCTGGCGCACGGCTTCGTTGGTTACGGCGCAGCTATTGACGATGACCAGGTTGGATACATCGCCCAATTGCTCTGCAAGCGCATGGCTTTCTGCCAGGTTGAGCCTGCACCCCATGGTAATGATTTCTGGACTGCTCAACCGAACTGGCTCCAGTCGGCGGTGCCTGTGAAGACGTGGGTGGCGGGGCCTTCCATTTCGATCGGCCCACCTTCTTTCCAATCGATGCGGAGCTCGCCTCCAGGCAAGCTAACGCTGACTGGCGACTGCACCCTGCCGCTGCGGATCGCGGCGACAGCGGTTGCACAAGCACCTGTGCCACAGGCTAGCGTCAGCCCGACGCCGCGCTCCCAAACGCGCAGCTTTATCGACTGTTGATCTACAATAGTGGCAACATTGACGTTGATCTTTTCAGGGAACAGCGGATCGGTTTCGATGATCGGGCCTAGCCGTTCGAGGTCGACTTTGTCGCAGTCATCAACGAAGAAAATGGCGTGCGGGTTGCCAACATTGACTGCCATTGGGCGTTCCAGTGTTTCCCATCCTACAGGCATATCACGCGTGTCCATCGGCATCGCCAATGGAATCAGCTCCCATTCGAACGCGGGCGGGTTCAGCAATACCGAGGCACTGCTATCCTGCGGGCGGGTCTTCAGAATGCCGGCCATTGTTTCGATATCTGCCGGTTTGGCCAGCAGGGTTGCGACACAGCGCGTTGCATTTCCGCAAGCTGCGACCTCACCACCATCGGCGTTGAAGATGCGCATCTTTACGTCCGCGGTGCTCGAAGGCTCCAACAGGATCAGTTGGTCACATCCGATGCCGGTCCTGCGGTCGGCAATGGCATGCGCGCGCGGCCCAGTCATCTCGACGGGATCGTTGCGGGCATCGATGACAACGAAATCATTGCCCAGCCCGTGCATCTTGTGAAAAGGCGCTGCCATAGCGGCTGCGCATTAGGCGATTGGGCGCCCCTAAGTCCAGCAAAAGCCGGGCAGGGGAATTGAAAGTTACCTAGCCCGCTGCCTGTTTCCTGTTGTCGATCACAAATGCTGGTTGATCCGTTTCCGGTCGTTCTGCCAGATTGGACGACTTGCGATTGACCAGTAGGTTTTTCTCGGCAAGCAGCTTGCGAACATTTTCGATCGACATGGGCTGGCCAAAATACCAGCCTTGCCCCTTTGTGCAGCCGAGTTCGCGCAGCTTTTCGACCAAGGTCTGTTCTTCGATACCTTCCGCGGTGATCGGAACGCAAAGGCTGGAGCCCAAGCCAGTTATGGCTTTTACAATGGCTGCGCTCTCTGGATTTTCATGCATTGTCGAGACAAAGCTGCGATCGATTTTAATGCGATCGAACGGCAAAGCGCGAAGATGCGCAAGCGAGCTGTAGCCGGTTCCGAAATCATCCAGGGCAATCTGGATGCCTTGGTTTTTCAGGCTCCCTACGATGGACTGGGCAAGGCTGAGATTCTTGAACAGCGAACTTTCGGTGATTTCGACTTCAAGCCGATGCGCAGGAAATCCGGTCTCGACAAGGAGTTTCACGATTTTCTGGGCAAGCCAGGGGTCCTTGAGCTGCACTGGTGAAATGTTCACTGCGATGGTGAGTTTGGGATCCCAGTTCTTCGCTTCCAGCATCGCTTTGCGAATGATGCTGAGTGAGAGGTCGGCGATCATGCCCGTCTCTTCGGCGACGGGGATAAATTCATCGGGCGGAATGAGCCCGCGCATCGGCGACACCCAGCGGGCGAGCATCTCAAAGCCCGCAAGTTCGCCCGTTTCCAAATCGATCTGCTGTTCGAAATAGGGAACGAATTCCTCGTTGGGTATGGCTGACCTAATATCTGCCTCGAGCGAGTTGCGGGTGCGGAGTTCGACTTCCATGCCGTTGTCGAACCAGCAAAATCCGTTGCGGCCATTTTTCTTGGCTGCATAAAGCGCAATATCTGCGCGGCGAATAAGCATGTCGATGCCATCGCAATCCAGCTCAGGCCGGCTTATCCCGATCGAAGCGGTTATGTTGTGATCGGTGTCGCCGATGGTAATCGGGCGAGACAATATTTCGATCAGATCCTCAGCGACGCGATCGACAGTTTCGGGGAATTCGGGTTCGAAAACCATGCATATTCCGAACTCGTCCCCACCCAGGCGGGCGAGAACACTGGAGGGAGGCACGGTATCGCGCATGCGATCGGCTACTTCCCGCAGCAATTGGTCGCCGCTGTCATGGCCGTAAATGTCGTTGACCTTTTTGAAGCCATCAAGGTCGACCATCATGAATGCGACCGATTTACCCCGCCGTGATGCACGGTTGGTGAGTTCACCAGTCTTTTCCTTGATTGCGCGGCGATTGAACAAATTGGTCAGGGGATCGGTAATGGCGAGGTGCTGTGCGCGGACCTCTGCCTGACGGTAAACATCGACTTCTTCGCTAAGTGCGCTGGTACGGCGCCAGATCAGAAGGATGAGTGCGATATTGAGCAAAAGCGCAGAAACCATCGCTTGATCGGTGGTGGTGCCTTTGCCGAAATATTGTGCCACGAGCTGTGTGCCGACCGAACCGCCGATGTAAACAAACATCAGCAAAGCGCCAAAAATGGCTATCGTGCTCGCTCTAGAATTGGCTTGAGCCCTTATGACCTGCCCATCTTCACCAATTTCCGGCCGTTTTTTTCGCGTCGCCCGCATGTTCATTCATTCCCTGAAGCGTTGTTCTTATTGGGATTGAAAGGTCAAAATAAGGTTAATCCGATTAGAATCATTGTCCAAACTAGCCTGCGGTGCGCCCGACAGTCTTTGTGCGCTTGCATTTTTTTGTGAACGCGATTAACGGGCTGCCCAGCAGGAGCCATGGCTCCCCCCATTTGATGTGCTGGAACATCATACGCCGGTCAGCGAGGTTTCGCCCACCGGCGTTTTGTGCGTTTCCGGCAGGTTTGACGAAGGAAGTTTGATGTTCGACAAGCTGAGCGACCGGTTGGGAGGCGTATTTGATCGCCTGCGCGGTCGTGGTGCGCTGAACGAAACCGACGTTCGAGAGGCGATGCGCGAAGTTCGCGTTGCCTTGCTCGAAGCCGACGTCGCACTTCCCGTCGCGCGTGAATTTGTCGACAAGGTAACCGAACAGGCCGTCGGACAGTCGGTCTTGAAGTCGGTTACTCCCGGACAGCAGGTCGTCAAGATCGTCAACGACGCGCTTGTCGAGATGCTGGGTTCGGATGCCAGCGAACTGAACCTCGCTGTTGCTCCGCCTGCCATTATCATGATGGTTGGCCTCCAAGGCTCGGGTAAAACGACAACAACTGCGAAAATTGCAAAGCTTCTCAAAGAGAAGGAGCGCAAGAAAGTCCTGATGGCATCGCTGGACGTCAACCGTCCGGCAGCGCAGGAGCAGTTGGCGACGCTCGGTACGCAAGTCGATGTCGCAACCTTGCCGATTGTTGCTGGCCAGCAGCCGGTGGACATCGCCAAGCGTGCGATGCAGGCGGCGAAGCTACAGGGTTTTGATGTCCTGATGCTCGACACTGCCGGTCGCTTGCATGTAGACCAGCAGTTGATGGACGAGATGAAGGCTGTAGCCAACGTCTCGACGCCTCAGGAAATCCTGTTGGTAGTAGATTCGCTGACCGGTCAGGACGCGGTGAACGTTGCGCAGAATTTCAGCGAGCAGGTCGACCTGACAGGTGTCGTGCTCACGCGCATGGACGGCGATGCCCGTGGTGGTGCTGCGCTCTCGATGCGGGCCGTTACCGGAAAGCCGATCAAATTTGCCGGCGTTGGCGAGAAAATGGATGCCATCGAGGCGTTCCACCCGGAGCGTGTTGCCGGCCGCATCCTTGGCATGGGCGACGTGGTCGGCCTTGTCGAACGTGCCGCGCAGGTTGTCGATCAGGAAGAGTCCGAAAAGCTCGCCGCCAAAATGGCGAAGGGCCAATTCGACCTCAACGATCTGCGCGCGCAATTGCGTCAGATGACCAAAATGGGTGGCCTGGGCGCGCTGGCGGGCATGATGCCGGGCATGAAAAAGGCCAAGGCAGCGATGCAGGCTGGTGGCATGGATGACAAAATCCTTGTCCGCATGGATGCGATCATTGGTTCGATGACACCGAAAGAACGCGAAAAGCCGGCATTGTTGAATGCTAAACGCAAAATCCGCGTTGCAAATGGTTCGGGCACCACGGTGCAAGACGTGAACCGCCTCCTGAAAATGCACCAGGAGATGGAGAGCGCAATGAAGCGCATCAAGAAAATGGGCGGGCTCAAGGGCCTCGCGGCGCTGTTCGGCAAGTCCGGAGGTGATCTTGGTGCGACGATGGAGGGAATGCACGGGCTGCCACCCGGATCGCTGCCCAAGGGAATGGGCGGAATGCCCGGATTGCCTGGAAGTGGAGCAGGTGGATTGCCGCCTGATATCGCCCGGTTGTTGAACAAGAAAAAGTAATATTTAACAGTAATGCAAAGAATTATATCAGAAAGGTAAAGGTAAATATCATGGCTTTGGCAATGCGTTTGTCGCGTGGCGGTTCGAAAAAGCGCCCCTACTACAAAATCGTCGTCGCCGACTCGCGTGCACCGCGCGACGGCAAGTTCATTGAGCGTATCGGCAGCTACAATCCGCAGCTTCCCAAGGACGATGCAGGCCGCATCATCCTCGATGCAGACCGTGCGAAGCATTGGCTCGCTGCTGGCGCGCAACCTTCGGATCGCGTTGCCCGCTTCCTCGATGCCGCTGGCGTCAAGGAGCGCAAGGCTTCGGTAAACCCGAAGAAGGGCGAACCCGGCCAGAAGGCAAAGGATCGTGCAGAAGACAAGGCTGCGAAGCTGGCTGAAGCTGAAGAAGCTGCCGCTGCCGCTGCCGCTGCTGCCGCTCCTGCGGTTGAAGAAGCTGTCGCTGAAGAAGCTGCTCCGGCTGAAGAAGTTGCGGCTGAAGCACCCGCTGCCGAAGAAGCTGCTCCTGCTGAAGAAGCACCCGCAGCTGAAGAAGCCGGCGAAGAAAAGGCTGAGGGTTGATCCTTGGCTGAAAAGACCGTCACGCTTGCGGCCGTTGCCGGAGCGCATGGCGTGACGGGCGAAGTTCGGTTGAAGCTGTTCACCGAAAGCGTGGACAGCCTCAAACGGCACAAAAGCTATAATGGCGGCGCACTGACATTGAAGTCGGTGCGTGCGCACAAGGGCGGAGCAATCGCCCGTTTTGCCGAAATCAACGATCGCAACGCTGCGGAGGCACTTCGCAGCACATTATTGACCGTGTTGCGCTCAGAACTGCCAGCTTTGGCCGACGGCGAATATTATCATAGCGATCTGATCGGGTTGCGCTGCGTCTCTACCGAAGGCGAAGATCTAGGCACCTGCATTTCGGTCGAAAATTTCGGCGCAGGCGACATTCTGGAAATCGAAAAGACGGACGGAAAACGTTTCATGGTACCCATGAATGCGCAGGCTGTTCCCGAATGGGGCGAGCAGATAGTCGTTGAGGCGGTCTTCGTTCAATGACCTTCCAGGCGCAGATTTTGACGCTCTATCCGGAGATGTTTCCTGGGCCCCTAGGTGTGTCCCTGGCTGGCCGGGCATTGGCTGAAGAGAAATGGACCTGTTCACCCATCCAGTTGCGTGACTTTGCGACCGACAAGCATCGCACCGTTGACGATACGCCTGCCGGTGGTGGGGCGGGGATGGTTCTCAAGGTTGACGTCATGGCGGCAGCGGTTGACCATGCTATTGAAAAAGAACCTGATTTGCCAATCGTGGCGATGACTCCACGCGGAAAGCCAGTCACGCAGGACCGCATTCGCGAATTAGCGAATGGACCCGGAGTGACCATCCTTTGCGGACGATTTGAAGGTTTCGACGAGCGGCTTTTCGATGCCCGACCGCAAATCGAACAGATAAGCATGGGCGATATCATCCTTTCCGGCGGGGAAATGGGCGCTTTGATGCTATTAGACGCTTGCATTCGGCTGCTTCCCGGCGTAATGGGCGCGCCCGATAGCGGGGTTGAAGAGTCCTTTGAACAAGGACTGCTCGAATATCCGCATTACACCCGACCTGCTGAGTGGGAAGGGCGCACGATCCCTGAAGTGCTGCGATCGGGGGATCATGCGAAGATCAAAGCCTGGCGGAAACAACAGGCCGAGACAGATACACGGCTACGCAGGCCAGACCTTTGGGAGCGTTACAAGAACGCTCGGGACTGACCTGCCTCTGGTGTGCAGTATGAAGAAGGAAGAAGACAGGCCATGAACCTGATCCAGACACTTGAGCAAGAGGCGATTGCCGAACTTGCCACCAAGAAGAACATCCCGGAATTCCGGGCCGGTGACACCCTGCGCGTTGGCGTGAAGGTGATCGAAGGTGATCGTACCCGTATCCAGAACTATGAAGGCGTGTGCATCGCACGTTCGAACAAGGGCATGGGATCGAATTTCACCGTCCGCAAGATTTCGTTCGGCGAAGGCGTAGAGCGCGTATTCCCGCTTTACAGCCCCAATGTCGAAAGCATCGAAGTTGTCCGTCGCGGCGCCGTCCGTCGTGCGAAGCTGTACTATCTGCGCGGCCGCACCGGTAAGAAGGCACGTATCGCCGAGCGCCGCGTCAACACTATTACCACCAAACAGGAGGCCGAAGGCTGATCCCGTCTGGTTGCGTTTAACCAAGATACCGAAAGGGCCGGGATCCGCTAAAGGGACCCGGCCTTTTTTCTTGTCCCGATAGCAAGTTCGAATACGAGGAAGTTAAAATGGGTTATCGAGTTGTAGTTGCGGGCGCCACGGGCAATGTCGGGCGTGAAATGTTGAATATTCTGGCGGAACGCGAGTTTCCGGCAGACGAGATCGCGGCCGTTGCATCGTCGCGTTCGGCAGGTGAAGTCATCGAATATGGCGAAACTGGCAAAACGCTCAAAATCCAGAATATCGAACATTTCGATCCCACGGGTTGGGATATTGCCCTGTTCGCCATCGGCTCGGACGCAACTAAGGTCTTTGCGCCGAAATTTGCTGCTGCTGGCTGCACCGTGATCGACAACAGCTCGCTCTATCGCATGGATCCGGATGTTCCGCTGATCGTTCCCGAGGTGAACCCCGAGGCCATCGATGGTTACAAGGCACGTAACATCATCGCCAACCCGAACTGCTCGACCGCGCAGATGGTGGTTGCGCTGAAGCCGCTCCACGACGCTGCGAAGATCAAGCGCGTGGTCGTGGCGACCTATCAATCGGTTTCCGGTGCCGGCAAAGCGGGGATGGACGAACTGTTCGAACAATCGCGCGCGATTTTCGTGGGTGATCAGACCGAGCCGCAAAAGTTCACCAAGCAGATTGCATTCAACGTCATTCCGCACATCGACAAATTCCTGGAGGATGGCTCGACCAAGGAAGAGTGGAAGATGGTTGCCGAGACCAAGAAGATTCTCGACCCCAAGGTGAAGGTCACCGCTACCTGCGTGCGCGTGCCCGTATTTGTCGGCCATTCGGAAGCGATCAATATCGAGTTTGAAAACGAATTGTCCGCAGAAGAAGCGCAAAACATCCTTCGCGAAGCACCCGGCGTGATGCTGGTCGATAAGCGAGAAGATGGCGGTTATGTGACCCCGGTGGAATGCGTCGGCGATTACGCCACCTTCGTAAGCCGCGTGCGCGACGACTCGACCGTCGATAACGGCCTCAATCTTTGGTGCGTGTCGGATAACCTCCGCAAGGGCGCAGCGCTTAACGCAGTGCAGATTGCAGAGCTTCTCGGACGCAGGCACTTGAAGAAAGGCTGAATCCGGTTCAGGAGGTCGGCATGACACTTTCTGCCGACCTCTTCTTCTCATTCCGCTCTCCTTATAGCTACCTTGCCATTGGCCGCTATCGTTCGATGATGGAGGAATGGGATGTCGACATCGTCTTGCGTCCCGTTTATCCGCTAGCGGTCCGTGAGCCTGATTTCTTCGAGCGCAACCATCCAAACTGGCTGCGCTATACTTTCACCGACATGTTCCGTGTCGCCCAATTCCACGGGATCCCGTTTGGACCACCACGGCCTGACCCGATTGTCCAAAATGTGATGACCCGGCAGATCGCCGAGGACCAACCCTATATCTATCGCTTGACCCGTTTGGGGCAGGCGGCAGCGCGCCGTGGCAAAGGGCTTGCGTTCGCACATGAAGCGGCAGCCCTCATATGGGGTGGTGCGGAAAACTGGCACGAAGGCGAGCATCTGGCCAAGGCTGCCGAACGTGCCGGGCTCGACCTGGTTGAACTGGATGCAGAAGCCATTTCGGAAGCGGAAGGCCTGGATGCGGAAATTCACGCCAACCAAGCTGCGCTTGAGGCAGGCGGCCATTGGGGTGTGCCTACCTTGGTGTTCGAAGGCGAACCGTTTTTCGGCCAAGACCGGATCGAAATGGCGCTCTGGCGGATGCAGCAAAAGGGCCTGGAAAAGCGCTCCGCTTAATCCGGAAGGTGCGGTGGAGGCCCGGTATCAGGCTTGATTGGGCGTATCAGCAGCACCAGCGGCAGGAATGCCAGCACCATATAAAACAGCAACTGGAAGTCGCTTAGGTAGGCGATCATTGCGGCCTGACGGTTAACCTCCATATCGAGCACGCGCATCACTGCGTCGCCGACTACGCCAAATCGGTCCGCCATGGATGGATCGATCACTTCAAAACTGGATGAAGTGATGCGTCCGCCCAATTCCTCGTGGCTCACCTGCATGTTTCGCGTCAGCATCGTGACGCTGATCGAGATTCCCAGGCTGCCGCCAAGGCTGCGCGCAAGATAGAGAAGGCTCGAAGCATCGGTTCGCACCGAAAGCGGAAGCGTAGAGAAGGCTATGACGTTGGTCGGCATGAAGGTGACCCCCATGCCAAATCCCTGGATCAGGCCCACAGTGATGAAGTGCCAAGCACCCATTTCCATTGCCCAGCCAGTCATCAGCCACATAGAAAAGGCCACCAGCGAAAAGCCTGAGAAGATGATCCAGCGGATATCAAGGAATGTGACCAGTCGACCGGCGGTAATCATGCCGATCAGGATGCCTATGCCGCGAGGGGCGAGCAATGCGCCGGTATCAAATACGGTGTAACCATAAATGTTTTGAAGCATCGGCGGCAGCAGCGCAAAAATTCCATACATCATCAGGCCGATGAGCGAGCCAAACATCAATGCGGTCAGGAAATTGCCGTTGGTAATCATGTTCGGATCGAACAGAGGTTTTTTTGTCGTCATGCTGTGGATCGCAAACATCCAGAAGGCAGCGATGGCCACGCCCAGTTCGATAATGATTTCCCAGCTTTCGAACCAGTCCTCATGCTGGCCGCGATCGAGCATCAATTGCAACGATGCGAGGCCCAGCGCGAGCATGGCAAAGCCGAATATATCCAGCTTTCGATCGGTAATCTGGCGCGATGGCAAAAGCCACCACAGCAGCAACAATGTCGGAATTCCAATCGGCAAATTGATATAGAAAACCCAGCGCCAGTTGTAGCTTTCGGTCAGCCAGCCGCCAATCATTGGGCCGAAAATGGGTGCGATCATGATTCCCATTCCCCAGACCTGCATCGCCCTTGGAGCCTTTTCGGGTGGGTTTATATCGAGCAAGATGGTCTGTGACAGCGGCCCAATAAACGCAGCGCAGATGCCTTGCAGGATGCGAAAAAGCCCCATTTGCGTAAGGCTGGTCGCAATCCCGCACAGCATGGAGGTGACGATGAAGCCGGCAACGGCAAACAGAAAAAGGTTGCGTGATCCGACCCTGTCAGAAAGCCATCCTGCTGCCGGCATCGCCACCGCACTGGCAAGGATATAGCTGGTTAGGACCCAGGTGATACTGTCGATGGTTGCACCGAGGCTGGTCTGCATATGCGGGATGGCGACATTGGCGATGGTCGAATCCAGTATCTGGATTATCGACGCGCCCATCACCGCCAGTGTCAGCAACCCCTTATGTTCGACCGGCAGGGCTGCCTTTCCAGGCGTATAGTTACTTGCTGGTGTCGATGCGGACATAAGCCGACAACCCGGCGATCATCTGGCGCTTGGGTTTTTCCGTGATTTCAATCCGCACCGGAACACGTTGTGTGACTTTCACCCAATTGCCACTGGCATTCTGGGCTGGAAGAACCGAGAATTCCGAACCGGTTCCCGCACCAATGCTGGCAACCCGGCCTTTTACCTTCAATCCCGGATAGGCATCAAAGCTGATTTCAGCGGGCTGGCCGACGCGCATCTTGGAAAGATCGGTTTCCTTGAAATTGGCCTCAACCCATCCCTTGCCATCGGTAACGATCGTGAGCGCAGGCAACCCCTGAACCATCATCTGTCCATATTGCAGGCGGTCTGCTTGGCTGATTATGCCATTGGCGGGTGCCCGCACTTCGGTTTTGGATAGATCGAGCAGGGCCTTGTCACGCTGCACCTGACCGGCGAGAACACCGGGATTGACGCCGGGAGCTGCAGCACCGGTTGCCAAGGCAGCGCGCGCCATCTTTGCGTCGGCTTCGGCGCGGGCAAGTTTGCTTCGGGCGGTGGACAGCGCATGCTCCGCAGCCTGCAATCGCGCCTTGGTCGTGAAACCGCTCTGCATCAGGGCGGACTGGCGCTTATATTCTTCAGTAAAGAACGCGACATCGTCACGGGCAGCATCGATATCGACACCGCTATTGCCCAAATCGGTTTCAAGCGTTGTGACCTTGACCTGCGCGGCCGCGATCGATGCCTCCGCTTGCGCTATCGCGATTTTGAATGGATCGGGATCAATCCTGAACAACAGGTCGCCGGCCTTTACATGCTGGTTTTCCTTCACCGCGACTTCAACGATCCGACCGCCAATTTCAGCCGCGACCGATACCTTGTCCTGTTGGACATAGGCATTGTCGGTCGAAACATAATGATCGTTGGCGACGTAATAGACGATGCCACTAATCGCCAACGCCAAGGGTACCGATATCATGACCAGAAGTCGCAACCATTTGCGCTGGTGCTTGATCGATCCAGTGTCTTGCTGTGCTGCCGGCTTCATCTGCGCATCCGCTTCAGCCATTTGCCGACTCCGGCGACTTGCGGGTAAGGTTTAATCTTATGATATCCAGCATAGCTTCCAGGTCAGCTTGTTGTTTGTCGGTAAGGCCTGAAACAGCATCTGCGAACAATTCGGTCGCAAGCGGTTTCAGGTCATCAAGTCGGGACTTGCCGGTAGGTGTAAGATGAATCCGCCAAGCACGCCGGTCGTTAGGGTCTGCTCTACGTTCAACCAGTCCGGCATCCTGCATGCGATCAATCATCCGGCCGAGTGTTATCGGCTCGACATCCATCATTTCTGCCAGAGTAACCTGTGTGCTGCCGCCAAAGCGGTTAAGCAGCCCCAATACACGCCATTGGGGGCGTGTGATGCCCTTGTTGCGAACACGTTCATCAAAAGCGCGTCGCATCAGGCGGGCGGTATCACCAATCAGGAATCCGAGATCCTCACTCATAGCATGGTATATAATAGCAATGCTTATTATAGGCAATGCTCTTGCGTTCATCGAGCGGCGGATTAAACCGCCAACCGAATAAGAAAGTAGCGCGAGGCCAAAATGATCACCGAGTTTTTCGACGCGTCTGACGGCATTCGCATTGCCTATCGCGAGTTGGGGGAGGGGCGTCCGCTCATCCTCTTGCACGGCTATTTCAGCGAGGCTGACACCAACTGGATTAAATATGGCCATGCTGAACTGCTCGCCGAAGCTGGCTTTCGCGTAATCATGCCCGATTTGCGGGCTCATGGCCTGAGCGGCAAACCGCATGATCCTGCCCACTATCCGAAGGATATCCTTGCCGAAGACCAGTTCGCATTGATCGACCATCTGGGGCTCAACGACTTTGATCTCGGCGGCTATTCACTCGGAGGGCGAACGGTTGCCCGTATGTTAGCCAAAGGGTGTCGCCCGCGCCGGGTTGTCATTTCGGGCATGGGGCTTGAAGGCCTGTCCAACACCGGCAAAAGAGCTGGCCATTTCCGGAATGTGCTCGAAAATTTGGGCAAGCATGAACGCGGCTCGCCTGCTTTCATGGCGGAAGCATTCCTAAAGACCACTGGCGGTGATCCGGTTGCGCTGCTCAACATATTGGATACATTCGTTGATACGCCTGCAGAAACACTCAAGACGTTCGATCTGCCCATTGGTGTGATTTGCGGCGAAGAAGATAATGATAACGGCTCGGCACGCGATCTGGCCGATCTGTTACCTCAAGGAAGGCTGATCGCTGTGCCGGGTAACCACATGAGTGCGGTTATCAAGCCAGAATTGGGGCAAGCATTTCGGGCCTATCTGCAGGAGGGGTTATGAGCGGGGAGACTCCACAGGAAAAGGCGTTCTGGCGTTTCTGGCTATCGGGGTTGATGCTGTTTGCGTTGATGATTGCGCTCAATCCGTCAATTTCAAATGGCGCTGCACTGATGGGAATTTCGGACCATCAGGCTGCCGCCACTGCGGCAAGGGTGAATGAAATCCATGCTGCTTGGCAGGCGGATGGAGTGCTCTGGCTCGCGCGCCTTAGCATGGCCATCGACCTGCTTTTCATAGGTATATACAGCTGGGGTGCTTGGCAGGGTGGAAAGATGATACGTGCATCGACCTCTCCCGGGCTTGCTAGGCTTGGCCTCGCGATCATGGCCGCAGCTGCGCTGTTTTGCGTAACCGATTATATGGAAACCACCTCGCAATTCATCCAGGTGATGCGGTTTGAAGGGAGCGATGTGCTCGCAGGATTGGCCGCTACAGTCCGGCCCGTGAAGACCGTTGCCTTCCTCGTAACTTTCGCCGGTCTGCTAGCGGCGCTCCTGCTTCGACGAATGGCACGCCGCAGCGCTTGACCTCTATTGCGCACAGGCGCAGGGATGGCCTCAGAAAGTTATATCTGGGGAGCCATTCCAAATGAGAAAGTTCGTATCCTCCGTTGCTCTTGCCGTTGCCCTGGTATCCACGCCGGTCATGGCGCAAGAGGCGACGCCCACTGTCTCCGAAGCTGAAGCGTTTATCGCAAAGGCGGAAAAGGATTTGTACGATTTCACCGTCGAAGCCGGACGTGTGCAGTGGATCAATTCAACCTATATCACCGATGATACCGATGCCCTCGCAGCTAAATATGGCGAGATCGGCACCGAAAAAGCTGTCGCTTATGCACTCGAAGCGGCCAAGTTTCAGAATGTCGCAGGCCTTTCGGCAGAAACCAAGCGCAAGCTGGACATCCTGCGCGGCGGGCTCGTCTTGCCTGCGCCAACGAAAGAAGGTGCAGCTGCGGAATTGAGCACCATCGCCACCAAGCTCCAGTCGGCTTACGGCAAGGGCAAGGGCACGCTGAACGGCAATGCCATCAATGGTTCGGATATCGAAGCAGCGATGGGAACCAGCCGCAATCCCGAAGAACTCAAGGAAATGTGGACGAGCTGGCACGACAATGTCGGCAAGCCCATGGGCAAGGATTATGCCCGCTTGGTCGAAATTTCCAACGAAGGTGCCAAGGAACTTGGCTTCAAGGATGTCGGTGCGATGTGGCGTTCGGGCTATGATATGCCTGCTGACGACTTCGCCAAGTTGACCGATAAATTATGGCTCGAAGTAAAGCCGCTTTATGACGAACTCCACACTTACACGCGCAACAAGCTCAACGAAAAATATGGCGATGCCGTCCAGCCCAAGACCGGGCCCATCCGTGCTGACCTTCTCGGCAATATGTGGGCACAGGAATGGGGCGGCATCTATGACATCGTCGCTCCTGCGGGTGCCGGCGATATCGGCTATGACATTGGCGAACTGCTCAAGGCCAAAGGTGTCGACGAAATGGGTATGGTCAAGATTGGCGAGGGCTTTTTCTCGTCACTCGGCTTTGAACCGCTCCCGAAGAGCTTTTACGAACGCTCACAATTCCTGAAGCCGCGTGATCGCGAAGTGGTTTGCCATGCGTCGGCTTGGAATATCGATAACGTCGATGACCTGCGCATCAAGATGTGCATCAAGGTGAATACGGACGATTTTGTCACGATCCACCATGAACTTGGCCACAACTATTACCAGCGTGCCTATAACAAGCAGAGCTACCTGCACTTGAACGGCGCGAATGATGGCTTCCATGAAGCGATTGGCGATGCCATCGCGCTTTCGATTACGCCTGAATATCTCGTCCAGATTGGTTTGCTCGACAAATCCAAGGTGCCGAGCGCTGACAAGGATGTTGGCCTGTTGCTGCGCCAAGCGATGGACAAGGTTGCCTTCCTGCCCTTTGGCCTTCTGGTCGACAAATGGCGTTGGGGTGTGTTTAACGGGTCGATCACTCCGGCAAATTACAACAAGGGCTGGACTGATCTGCGAACGCAATATCAGGGCATTGTTCCGCCCGTCGAGCGTCCTGCCGATGCGTTCGACCCCGGCGCAAAATACCACATTCCCGGCAACACGCCCTACACACGCTATTTCCTGGCCCGAATCCTTCAGTTCCAGTTCTACAAGGCTGCGTGCGATGCTGCCGGGTGGAAGGGGCCGCTGCATCGTTGCTCATTCTATGGCAACAAGGAAGTCGGTCAAAAGCTGAACGCCATGCTTGAAATGGGTGCGTCGAAACCTTGGCCCGATGCGCTTGAAGCCTTTACCGGCAGCCGCGAAATGTCGGGCAAGGCAATGATCGAATATTTCAAGCCCTTGATGGATTGGCTGAAAAAGCAGAATAAGGGCCAGAAGAAGGGTTGGTAAGATTCTTGGGGGGAAATGGCACCATGCGAAATTCGATTGTCTGCCTTGCACTGGCACTTTCGGTTCCTGGTGCCGTTTCCGCCCAATCGGTCAATTACCAATCGCAGCTCCTGCTCGGAGAGGTCGTACTCAATATATCGGGCTCGGGTAGTTACACCCAGAGAGGCAATATCGCCTATCTGAGCGGGCAGATGGTTTCTGATGCAGCCAGTGCGGCTGATGCAGAAGCGATGAACCAGCAGAATTACGAGTTGCTGGTCAGCAGCCTTGGCGCGCTTGGTGTTGGCCCGACCCAGATCCGCAAGCTGAAACTCGACAGCAAAAGCCCGCCGACCGCCGGTCAGGTCCGTTCGGTCTGGCAGGTTTATGTCGAACTTTACGACCAGTCGAGGATGGGAGAGATCATTTCCGCCTTGGAAGGGGGCGAGGTGCGGTCGATCCAGCCCGCACAATATGATGTCACCGACCGGACGGCATTGATGACTTTTGCGCGCCAGCGCGCAATCGACGATGCCAAACGTCAGGCCGACGCCTATGCCACCGCGTTGACGATGGTGGTGCGCCGGATCACGCGCATTGATGAAACGGCATCGGGGATTTCAACGAATAGTGGCACTGAGGGCGATGTCGTCGCCACTGCCAATGTCAAAATCGATTTCGTCCTAGGCCCGATGTTCAGCCCGGGTTCCGGAACTCCCTGACCAGCGTCAGGCGTTCCGCGCCATCAACCCGCCATCAACCGGGATTACTGCACCAGTAATGAAGCTGGCTGCTGGCAGGACGAGGCTGAGCGTCATGTGCGCGACCTCCTCAGGCCATGCATAGCGACGCAAAGCCGTCCGCCGTTTGGCGTAAAGCATCTTGTCTTCCTCAGGCACATTGTTCGTCATTCCGGTGCGGATCGGGCCGGGGCAGATGCAGTTGACGGTTATGCCTTCCTTACCAAGATCGACAGCCATGCCGCGCGTCAGGCCGGTAACGCCGGTTTTGGCAGCCACATAAGGCGTGTCGCCGGGTGTGGCACCAAGTCCTTCGGTTGATGCGATATTGACGATCCGTGCGGCGTCGCTCTCGCGCAGCCAGGGCAAAGCGGCGCGCACCGTCCGCTGATGCGCGGTTAGCAGTATTGCGAGCGCACGATCCCAGACCGCATCATATTGTTCACCCGCATCAAGCGGACAGAATGCCGAAATGCCCGCGTTGTTGACCAGTATGTCGATGCCGCCAAATGTCTGGGCGACCGAAGCGACCACGTCGTTGATCGCATCTACGTTTGAGACATCGAGTGCAAATGCCTTTGCCGTACCGCCATTTGCCTCGATTTCCGCAACCACTGAATCGCAAGCTGCTTGATTGAGGTCGGTGACCGCGACTTTAGCGCCCTCGCTGGCAAACAGGATCGCGGTGGCCCGCCCCATTCCGCTGGCTGCGCCCGTAACGATTGCGACGCGCCCGGCAATTGAGCGGGACAGGGGAGGGCATTGTTCCATGATTTACCTCAGCGGAATGGTGGTTCGTTGAACGCGCGCAATTTGCGGCTGTGCAGGCTGTTGCCCGCTTCGCGAAGCAACTCGCAGGTCTGGATGCCGATTTGCAAGTGCGCCGCGATTGCTTCTTCATAGAAACGGTTGGCTTGCCCGGGCAGCTTGATCTCTCCATGCAGCGGCTTGTCAGAGACGCAGAGCAACGTGCCATAAGGAACGCGGAAACGATAACCCTGCGCTGCAATTGTCGCCGATTCCATGTCGATGGCGACCGCCCGCGATTGGGAGAAACGCAGCGCGCTGTCGGTGTAGCGCAATTCCCAGTTGCGATCATCGGTGGTGACGACCGTGCCGGTGCGCATCCGCCTCTTCAGATTGGCGCCGCTCGCACCCGATACCTGCACCGCGGCGGCTTCCAATGCTTGTTGCACCTCTGCAATCGGCGGGATGGGAATTTCTGGCGGCAGCACCCGATCGAGGATATTGTCATCGCGCAGATAAGCATGGGCGAGCACATAATCGCCGATGCGCTGGGTATCGCGAAGGCCGCCACAATGCCCGATCATCAACCACACTTCGGGTCGAAGCACGGCGAGGTGATCGCAGATGTTTTTTGCATTGGATGGACCGACACCGATATTGACCAGCGTTATGCCGCTCTCTCCCTCTGCCATCAGGTGGTAAGCCGGCATCTGGTGCTTGCGCCAAGTGCTGTCGGCAACAAGCTGGGCATGGTCATCGGTCGCTTCATCGACATAAAGCCCACCCGCACCAGACAAAGCCGTGTAACGGCCTTTGCCAACCTGCTGGCACGCCCAACCGACAAACTCATCAACGTAACGATGGTAGTTGGTGAACAGGATATAGCGCTGGAAATGCTCCGCTGGCGTTCCGGTATAGTGCTTCAGGCGAGCAAGAGAGAAATCGGTTCGCAGTCCGTCAAAGAGCGAGAGCGGCGAGCCGTCTTCATCGGCGATCAAAAGGCCGTCAGCGGCTTCGTCCCCGATGTCGGCCAGTTCGGTCGCCGGAAACCATTTCGATAATTCAGTCGGAGAAACATCGCTCAGTTCGAGCCCGTCGAGCACATAGGGGAAGGGTATTTCCTGCTTGCCCGGGCGGACATGCATTTCAAGCTCATACTGGTCGACGAGCAAGTCGATCTGGCTTTCCAGATAATCCTTGAAGATTTCGGGTCTGGTGAGCGTGATGCAATAGGTGCCCGGCTTTTCGAGCCTGCCAAATGCGAGGTTGGCAACATTCCCGCGCTGCGTTCCGTGATAGCGGATAACCAGTTCAGGATAGGCAAAGGCCCCGATCGCGCGATCGGCCATGTCAGGCAATGTGCGATCTTTGAGATAGGCTGTCAGTGCATCGCGTAAGCGCGCGACGGATGCATCATAGTGGTCGGTGATTTGGCGGATTATTTCTTGTGTCTGTTTATTGGCCATGAAGGCGGATTCTCCATTTCCGGCAATTTGGCAAGCAAAAAGGGCGGAGCAAGCCCCGCCCTGATGTCGATGCGGTGGTTCGCCGCATCTGGATTATTGATGTTACCAGCTTGTTTCAGAGCTGTTCGAGCATGTGGTCGGCAGAGCTGACCTTGAAATCGCCCGGGGCTTCAACATTGAGCTGCTCAACGACGCCGTCGTTGACAACCATCGAAAAACGCTGCCCGCGCTTGCCCATGCCAAAGCCCGATCCGTCCATGGTCAGGCCGACAGCTTCGGCAAAGTCGCCATTGCCGTCTGCGAGCATGGTGATGTCTTCCGAACCGCCGGACTTGTTCCACGCGCCCAATACGAATGCGTCGTTGACCGCGGTGCAGGCGATTTCGTCAATGCCCTTGGCTTTCAGATCTTCGGCCTTTTCAACGTAACCCGGAAGGTGGCGTGCGGAGCAGGTCGGCGTAAATGCGCCAGGAACCGAGAAAAGGGCAACCTTGCGGCCCGCGAAATATTCCGAACTTTGCACCGGTTGAGGACCATCGGGGGTCGCTTTTACCAGTTTCACATCGGGCAGTTTATCACCTACTTTAATCGTCATGGCTGTTCCTTCCTTGGGCCAATTCTAATGCGTTGCTTCTCGCATAAGGATATGGATGTGATGAAGCAAATAGGGATTGCAGCATTTGGTTCCAAGCCCTTGGCTTGAAATGCGTTGCACTTCAGACACAGTTGGCATGGTTAATTCGATTTCACCGTGCAGGTTGAAATTTCGGTAAACACGCCACCCCATGTTGCCAACTCCACGTCAGATGGAGGGGCGTTGACATGAAAAAAGTAAAAGGGAGCTTTTGGGCATTATTCTCAGCCTTTGCGCTGGCTGCAACTCCGGCGCAAGCTTGTTGGACCAGTGCCGAACAGGATGCGGCGCGGATTGCGAACATGAACCAGATGTTGATGGTATCTGCACTCCGCTGTCGTTTCGGAAATGATAATTTCTTAAGCAGCTACAACAGCTTTGTGCGTCAGAATAACGATGTGCTTGCCGACCAGCACGGCATCATCAAAGCGCGCTACGCCCGATCTATGGGCGAGAAAGCATCCTTTGCCGAGCTTGATCGCTTCATGATTGCATTGGCCAACTATTATGGCGGCGGGCATGGCGACCCCGATTGCGCAAAGCTTGATAAGCTTTCGAGGGAGCTGTCCCGGGGCAAGCAGGATGTAAAACTTCTGGCGCAACTTGCTGATGATGTCGTTGGCGTTCCGCATCAGGCGAAGCACGCATGTGCAATTACAGTCGCTTCGCGCAAATGAAGTTAGGCATATAAAGCAATCTTTATATTCGGATTGCTTATCGGCAATATCTCCGCTAGGGGGCTGGCAATCACAATCCCCTAGTTGGAGTTTTCCTGTGTCGACTGATTATGTAGTTGCCGACATCGCGCTCGCCGATTTTGGCCGCGCTGAAATTGCAATCGCCGAAACCGAAATGCCGGGCCTTATGGCTCTCCGCTCCGAATATGGTGCGTCGCAGCCTCTGAAAGGCGCGCGGATCACGGGTTCGCTGCACATGACGATCCAGACTGCGGTACTCATCGAAACGCTGGTTGCTCTGGGTGCGGAAGTGCGTTGGGCGACGTGCAATATCTTCTCCACACAAGATCACGCTGCCGCAGCCATTGCTGCGCGTGGCATCCCTGTGTTCGCGGTCAAGGGCGAGAGCCTCGCCGAATATTGGGACTATGTCGGCAAGATTTTTGATTGGGATGACGGCACCGGCCGCACCGCCAATATTATCCTCGACGATGGCGGCGACGCAACAATGTTTGCTCTTTGGGGCGCTCGCATCGAAGCAGGTGACGAACTGCCCGAGCCTTCCAATGCCGAAGAAATCGAATTCCAACGCGCGCTCAAGGCCTTTGTAAAAGCAAAGCCGGGATACCTCACCATGTCGGTGGCACACATTAAGGGCGTTTCAGAAGAGACCACCACCGGCGTCCACCGCCTTTACCAGATCGCCAAGGATGGCAAGTTGCCTTTCCCGGCGATCAACGTGAACGATTCCGTGACCAAGTCGAAGTTCGACAACCTCTATGGTTGCAAGGAATCGCTGGTTGACGCGATCCGCCGCGCCACTGACGTGATGCTAGCCGGCAAGGTTGCCTGCGTGGCCGGTTTCGGTGACGTCGGCAAGGGTTCGGCCGCCTCGCTGCGTCAGGGTGGCGCCCGCGTGATGGTCACTGAAATTGACCCGATCTGCGCGCTGCAAGCGGCGATGGAAGGTTATGAAGTCGTCACCATGGAAGAAGCTGTGCAGCGCTGCGATATCTTCGTCACCGCAACCGGCAATGAAGACGTCATCACCGCCGAGCATATGAAGGCGATGAAGCCTATGAGCATCGTCTGCAACATTGGCCACTTCGACAGCGAAATCCAGATTTCGGCGCTCGACAATTACAAGTGGACCGAAGTGAAGCCGGGTACCGACCTTGTCGAGTTCCCCGACGGCAAGCAGATCATCGTGCTGGCCAAGGGTCGCCTGGTGAACCTGGGTTGCGCAACCGGCCACCCGAGCTTTGTAATGAGCAGCAGCTTCACCAATCAGGTGCTTGCCCAGATCGAACTTTGGACCAAGAGCAGCGAATATAAGAACGAAGTTTATGTTCTGCCCAAGCACCTCGATGAGAAGGTCGCAGCGCTGCACCTCGAAAAGCTGGGTGTGAAGCTGACCAAGCTTTCACCAAAGCAGGCAAGCTATATCGGTGTTTCAACCGAAGGACCGTTCAAGCCTGAACATTATCGTTACTGATAGCTGTCTGATCCAACTACGAAGAAGGCCCGTTTGCGCGGGCCTTTTTTGTTGCGTCGCGCCCGCTTTCGTTGCACCGCAGCGGTGTAAGTTTATTTCCAGACGGGACAAAGATGTTGGGCGAAAGCCTGAAAACCGCACTGATGGGTTTGCTGCTGGCGGCTTGGCTGGTTGCGGCGGCTGTGGCCATTTGGAAAGGCCTTTCCATGCAGCGTGCGGCGCGCGCATCGTTGCGCCAAACGTCTCGCCTAAGCCGTCTGATAGAAACGGCACCTGCCTTTCCGGCGATTGTTCGGGCGGATGGCAAGCTTGAGGCGTCCGACCGGTTTTTCCGCCTGCTGGGGCTTGATCGGCCTTTGCCGACGCTCTCCGAACTGGTGGTCGAACTGGCGGTGGAGGAAGTCAAGGGCGAGTGGCAGGAACTTGCCGAACGGGTGAGGGAGACCCAGCGCACCGGAAAGGCCCTTACGCAGCGACTGCGTGTTGCCGGTTCAGACAAGCGCTTCATGGCAAAGATTGCTTTGGCCGATTCAAAAATCTACCCCAATGGTGCATCGGTCGTCTGGCTGTTCGATCTCACTGAAACGGTTCGGGAACTGGAACGACTAGAGGGTGACGCGACCACGGCACGTAACGCGTTCCATGCGCTGGCTGGATTGATAGAGGCATCGCCGTTGCCGATGTGGCACCGTGGACCCGATTTCCATCTCAGTTTCGTCAACACCGCCTATGTCGAGGCTGTCGACGGTGAAAGCGGCGAGGACGTTGTGTTCAAGGACATCGAACTCGTCGAACCAATCAACGGGGTGGATGCCAAAGCAGCGGCGGCCAAGGCGCAAGAAATTGGGAAGCCAGTTGAACGGCTTGTTTCAGCAACGATTGCGAACGAACGCCGCCAGATCAAGGTTTACGACATCCCCATGGGTGATGTTGGTGTTGGCGGAATTGCCATCGACATGCAGGAATTGATCAACGCCCGTGCCGATGCCCGCAGGCAGGCCGAGGCGCAACGCAACATGCTCGACAAGATGTCCGCTGCAGTTGCGCAATTCGCTGCCGACCGGACACTGACTTTCTGGAACCTGCCTTTCCAGCGCCAGTTCGGTATGCGTGAGGAGTGGCTTTCGGAATCGCCAGAGTTCGCCCGCGTGCTCGAACGAATGCGCGAAAGTGGCAAAATGCCCGATGTTCGCGATTTCCCCGAATGGAGGGCGGAGCGCGAAAGCTGGTTCCATATTGCAGCCCCGGTAGAGGAAAACTGGTTGCTGCCCGATGGCACCCATTTGCGTCTGGTCGGCCAACCTACTGCGGACAACGGCCTATTGCTGATTTTCGAGGATCGCACCGAACAAGCCCAACTGGCCAGCGCGCGCGATACATTGCTTCGCGTGCGAACCGCGACATTCAACAATCTGTTCGAAGCGGTTTCGGTGTTTTCGGCCGATAGTCGGCTGAGCATTTGGAACAGTCGATTTGAAGAGATCTGGGCGGTCGAAGAGGAGGTGCTGGCGCAGCATCCCCGTTTTGACGAACTGTTACCGCAGCTTGGGCCCCGCCTACATAAGCCCTCGCACGTATCGGTTTTGCGCGAACTCTTGCAGATGACAATCAGCACGCGTCAGTCACGCAAGAGCCGGATTGCATTTGCCGATGGGCGCATATTCCAGCTGTCGACCGTTCCGTTGCCCGACGGCAATGCGATGCTGGCGATGCTGGACGTTACCGATAGCTTGCAGATCGAACAGGCGCTGCGTGATCGCAATGCGGCACTTTCTGAAGCGGATTCGATCAAGGGCAAGTTCCTGTCGAACATGAGCTATGAATTCCGCACGCCATTGACTTCGATCAGCGGTTTTGCCGATCTTTTGCAGCAGGGAATAGGCGGCGAACTGCCTCCTCAGGCCAAGGAATATGTCGAAGCGATTTCGAAATCGGCTGATAGACTGGGGCAGCAAATCAATGCTGTGCTCGATTTTACCCAAAGCGAGGCCGGGGCTTTGCCGGTTGCTCGCAAACCGCTCGAAATTGCCGACCTGATCAAATCGGTGGAGGCAACTGCCAGCGCTGCTGCGCTGAAGGCCGGGGCGTCGCTGGTCATCGACGTCAAGCCTAATGCCGGTTCAATCCAGGGGGATGTGGCAAGGCTGAAGCAGGCAATGGATGCGATTGTTGATAACGCATTGACCCATGGTGGTAGTGGTCTTCGTATCCTCATCCATGCATCGGGTGATCGTAATGGCGTAACGCTTGTGGTTTCCGACAATGGCCCGGGAATGGATGTTCAGGCCCAGACCATGGCGCTCGATCCGGTCCTGCGCAGCCAGAAAGCGGCGGGGCAGGGCGGCAATGGCGGGCTAGGCCTGCCGTTGGCGCGAAAGCTGGTGGAATTGCACGGCGGGCAGTTTGAGCTGGAGTCGCAACCGGGTGCTGGAACCACCGTTGCGCTCAGGCTTCCGCGTACGGCACCTACGGCATGATCCTGAAAGACGAAGCATCGATGCGTGCCTTTGGTGCGCAGCTTGCTGGGCAATTGCAGGCCGGTGAGCTGGTTACGCTTAACGGTCCTTTAGGGGCCGGCAAGACCGTGCTCGCAAAGGCGATTATCGCCAGCCTCGGCTTTGAAGGCGATGTTTCCAGCCCTACTTTTGCAATTATCCACGAATATGACGAGCCCGGCATGCGCTTGCCCGTTGTCCATGCCGACCTCTATCGGCTAAACGATCCCGAGGAATTGGAAGAACTTGGTTTGTTCGACCATGCCGACCGCGTCATGTTGGTCGAATGGCCGAGCAAGGGTGGCGCAGCTTTGCAAAAGCCAGACATTGCGATTGATATCAAACCGCAAGCTGACGGTTCCCGATGGGTTGAATATGTTGACAAGAGGAAGCGCAGTTGAGCGAGGTCCGGTTGCCCGAAGGGCTCAATGAATTTCTGGTAGCTGCCGGATGGCCGGATGCGCAGGTAGAACCGCTTGCGGGTGATGCTTCCTTTCGGCGTTATTTTCGAATTCGGAAAGCCGACGGTACGACGTCCATGCTGATGGATGCCCCGCCGCCGCATGAGGACCCGCGTCCGTTCCTGCAAGTTGCAAAATATCTGGTGCGTCACGGTTTCAGGGCACCTGTAATTTATGGCGAAGATCTGGATCGTGGCTTGGTCTTGATTGAGGATTTCGGTGACGAACGCATGCGAGAGCATCTCGACGCCAAACCGGAGGACGAAGAGGCTATCTATCGCCACGCCATTGATACGCTGATCGCGCTAGAAAAGGCACCTGTTGCCGATGTGGCGCCTTATGACGAGGCTGCCTATCTGCGCGAAACGGCGCTACTCGCGGAATGGTACATGCCCGCCATGGGCCTGCATTTCGATCGTGCAGAGTTCGATGCGATCTGGCTCCGCGCGCTCGCGCCGCTTTTTGATGCCAAATGGCAGCAGGTGACCGTCTTGCGCGATTACCATGCCGAAAACATCATGTTGTTGCCCAACGGCGAGCAGGGCCTGATCGACTTTCAGGATGCGCTGGCAGGCCACCCCGCATATGATCTTGTCTCACTGTTGCAAGACGCCCGGCGCGATGTATCTCCGCAACTGGAAGCGGTGATGCTTGAACATTATAAAGAGCACGCCAAGCCTGATGCTGATTTCGACCTGCATTACGCGTTGCTAGGTGCCCAACGGAACACCAAGATCATCGGCATTTTCACCCGGCTTTGGAAGCGCGACGGCAAAGAACGCTATTTGGGTTTCCTTCCGCGTATGTGGGACCTTTTGGAGCGCGATCTTGCTCATCCGGGATTGTCCGAAGTTAGTGATTGGTTCGATCGCAACATTCCGGCTGCAACGCGCGCACAATCGCCGCTGGATCGGGTTGCGCAATGAACGCAAAGATCGATACCGCCATGATCATGGCCGCCGGTTTGGGAACGCGCATGCGTCCCTTGACCGAGCACAAGCCCAAGCCGTTGGTCGAAGTGGCTGGCAAGACATTGATCGATCATGTCCTAGATAAAGCGCGAGCTGCTGGGATCAGCAACGTGGTCGTCAACGTACACTACCTTCCTGAGCAGGTAGAGGCGCATATGGAGCGTCATGCATCCGATCTTGCCGTCAAGATTTCGGATGAGCGAGAATTGCTGATGGAAACCGGTGGGGGATTGGTCCAGGCCCAGCATTTGATCGATGCCGAACCCTTTTACTGCCTGAACAGCGATGCCATCTGGACCGACGAAGGCGCACAGGATGGTCTTTCGCGCCTTGCCGATGTCTGGGACGGGGAGCGGATGGATGGGTTGTTGCTGCTCGTTCCGAAGGAAAGGGCGTTCCAGCACCCTGGGAAGGGCGATTTTTTCCTCGACGATGAGCAACGCCTGGTGCGGCGGGGAGAGCGAGATAGCGCACCCTATGTCTATACCGGTAACCAGTTGATCAGCCACCGCCTGCTTCGCGAAGTACCGCAAGGGCCATTTTCGACTAACAAATTGTGGGATCGCGCGATTTCCGAAGGTCGCCTATTCGGGCTGGTCCATATTGGCGATTGGTACGACATAGGATCGCCGCAAGCGATTGCGCCCACCGAAGCTGCATTGGCCGTGCATGGTTGAGGGCATTCGCGCCAATGTACAGACCGTCCCTATCGGCGTGGATCTGTCAGGCGCGCTGTCAGAATGGTTGATAGGCAAATATCGGGATGATCGTCTGGGGCTTGCCGATGTCACCCTTTTCCTGCCCAACAATCGTGCCGTAACCGCGATAACCGCGGCCTTTGTACGGTCTGCTGACCAAGGGTTGGTGTTACCTAGAATGGTGGCGATCGGCGATTTGGCGCTTGATGAAAAGTTGGGCCCATTGCTCGATCCATTGTCGCAGGACGGGGGTGGCCCGTTACCGGCGGCGCCCGATCTCGCCCGCCTGTTACAGCTGGTCAGCCTGATACGCCAGCACCGCCGCGATGCGACAGCCGCCGAAGCGCTCCATCTCGCCAAGCAATTGGCAAAGACGCTGGACGAGCTGGAGATTGAGGAAAAATCGATCCGCGATATCGAACTCGATCATGATGATGCCGACCTCGCTTCGCATTGGTCCACGGCATATGACAGCCTGAAACTGTTGTGCGGCGCTTACGAACAATGGCTTTCGGAACAACAATTGCTGGCACCCGCCGCCCGCAGGAACGCCTTGCTGTATCGCCTAGCCAATCGCTTGAAAGCCCATCCGCCGACTGCCCCCGTTATTGCTGCCGGGATCACCACCGCTGCGCCGGCCATTGCGCGGTTGCTGACCCGAATTGCGACTTTGCCAAATGGAATGGTGCTTTTGCCGCATGTCGACATCGCCATGCCCGGCGCAGATTGGGAGGCGTTGGGGCTTTCGGATGGTAACGGGTCGGATGAAGCGCCAAAAGATGTATCCCGCGCGCAGGAAACGCACCCGCAATATCATCTGAAGCTGTTGCTGCACCGCATGGGCATCGCTCGTGACGAACTGCAATTATTTGTCTCAAATGACCGCGCATTGCGGCTTGGCCAGGCGGCGCAGGATATATTCTGCATCCCGGACAAAACCATGGAATGGCAGAGCCTTCCGCAAAAACGGCGCACGCTCGATCATGTTCGTGTGGTTGAAGCTGAAGATAGTGCCGAAGAAGCGCGCGCCATATCCGTCTTGATACGCGGTGCCCTCGAAATTCCGGGCAAGCGCATTGCCCTTGTTACGCCGGATCGCGAGATCGCACTGCGCGTGGCCGCGCAATTGCGCCGCTGGGACATTGAGGCCGATGACAGCGCCGGTTTGCCGCTCAGCGAGGAACCTGCTGGCGTGCTTTTCCTGGCACTGTCGCGCATGTTGTCGAGCGAGCTTGCCCCAGTGCCTCTCCTTTCTGCGATGAAGCATCCGCTGGTTCATAGCGGTGAAGCACGCTTGGAGTGGCTTTCAAATGTCCGGGCGCTCGATTTGAAGCTGCGCGGGCCGCAAATGCGGATTGGGGCAGGCGCAATAGCACAAACGCTGGCAGACCCGGATAAAGTAGATCCCAAACTCCGCAATTGGTGGCAATCCATTGAAGCGGAAATCGAGCCGCATGCGAAAGCCGCGAAACGCAACCTGCGGGCACATATCGAGGCAGTGACCGCGCTGGCCGATATTTGGACAGAAGGTGCAATCTGGAAAGGTGCTGCCGGACGCAGATTGTCCGAATTCGTCGAGGAACTTTCGGGTAACAATCTCAACGCGCTCTCGGATACCGATCATGCAGCCTATCCGGATCTGCTATCATCGATGCTTGCTGATCTTAGCATCAGGCCGGCCTATGGTCGCCACCCGCGTGTGGCTATTTACGGCTTGCTCGAAGCCCGTCTGCAATCTGCCGATCTGGTGATCTGTGCCGGGCTCAACGAGGGGAGTTGGCCCCAACTTCCCCAGCCAGATCCATGGCTTGCGCCGCACCTGAGGCGGCGGCTTCAAATGCCGGGGCTCGATCGCAATATCGGATTGTCTGCGCATGATCTTGCGAGTGCATTGGGGGCCGAAGAGGTTGTCCTTACACGCGCCAAGCGCGATCGTTCCGGGCCGACCATCGCCTCGCGTTTCCTGCTTCGCCTGCAGGCACTTCTGGGTGAAAGACTGCAGGTCGACGATGGTGCCCGCCGTTTGGCGCTTACACTCGACAGCGCCGTAAAAACAGCAAATGTCTATCCACGCCCTGCGCCGGTGCCCGATATCGAGCAACGCAAAGTGGCGATTTCGATTACGCAGATGGATATGCTCAAGGCCGATCCTTATGCCTTTTACGCCCGCAATATCCTCAAGCTGAATGCTCTAAAGTCGGTTGATGCCGAGCCGGACCCGGCGTGGAAAGGTACATTGGTCCACGACATCATCGAAAAATGGACCGACAGTGGAGACCGGAATCCAGACAGCCTCGTTCGCTTCGCGGAAGATGCTTTCAACGACCAGTCGGTTACGCCAGCGCTTCGATTGCTATGGCAGCCACGCATCATGGCCGGGCTGCGCTGGATCGCGTCAGAGATCGCGTCAAACGAAGGCCAGGGCCGATCGATCCTTGCCTATGAAGCCGAAGCCATAGGAGAGATCGATGGCATTGTCATTCGCGGACGGATAGATCGCATAGACCGTAATGAAGATGGCAGTTTGGTGATCGTTGACTACAAGACCGGTGCACCTCCTTCCAAATCCAAGGTCAAAGCGGGCTATGCCTTGCAATTGGGGCTGGCGGGCTTGTTGGTCGAAACTGGCGGCGTGGCTGATGCCGAAGGAGAGGTTCGCGGGTTTGAATATTGGTCACTTGCCAAGAAGAATGATCAGTTCGGTTATTGCGAGCCGCCTTTCGCCAAAAGTCCCAAGCCGGGCGAACTCGATGCATCGACCTTTGTCAGTTTTGCCGACGCAAAAGCTTCTGAGGCTATTGCAGAGTTGATCCTGGGCACCAAGCCATTCACCGCGAAATTGAAGCCCGATTATGCCATCTACAAGGATTACGACCAGCTGATGAGGTTGGATGAATGGATCGGTCGCGCCAGTTGGAATGGAGCAAGCGATGGCGCTTGATTCCGATCATATCGTCCACAACTTAACCGACGCGCAGCAGGGTGCGGTCGAGCCCGCCGCCAATGTCTGGCTCAGCGCGTCGGCAGGTTCGGGCAAGACGCAGGTATTGTCTGCACGCGTCATTCGGCTTTTGCTTGCAGGCGCAAAGCCGGAGGAAATCCTCTGCCTGACATTCACAAAAGCGGCGGCCGCAGAAATGGCGGAGCGCATCAACCGGAAACTGGCGTCTTGGGTGCAGATGAAAGAGCCACTGCTCGCGGCTGAACTGCGCGCAATCGGTGCCGACTATTCACGCGATAATCTTCCTGCGGCGCGCAAGCTATTCGCTGAAATCCTCGACGCTCCGGGTGGCGGTCTGCAGATCATGACAATTCATGCTTTCTGCCAATCCTTGCTTGGAAGCTTTCCGGAAGAAGCGGGCATCATGCCGGGCTTCGAACCCCTGGATGACCGCACCAAGGCAGAATTGCAGCGCGAAGTGCTGGCGCAGATTGCGCGCGAGGCCGACGAAACTGGTGACCGGACTATTGCCGAAAGCCTGCACCGTTTGGGGCTTGATCGCGGCGAGGACGGGGCATGGTCGTTCCTCCAACGATGCGCCGCTGCTGTTGAGACCATGCGGCAATTGCCCGAAGGGCAGGGTTTGCTGCAATTTGTGCGCAACAATTTGGGCATCGCATTTGATGGAAGCACCGACGATGTCATGGCCTCGTTGTGCGACGATGCGAGCATCGATTTGGTGTCAATCAAAACCGTACGCGAGCTTAATCTGGAATGGGGGAAGGATACCGGGCTGAAGCGTGCGACGAAAATTTCGCAGTGGCTTGAACTTGAACTGGTCGAACGTGGTCGGTCGATAACATTGCTGCATTCATGCTGGACCAAGAATGACGGCGACCCCATGGTTTCTACCAAGGGCCATACGCCGCAGCACGACCATTATTCGGGCATCGCCTTGACGTTGCACCAATGGACGAAAAAACTGTGCGAGATGTATGCCCTGGCAAATTACGCCGACAAGCTTGCCAGCGCACTGTTTGCTGGCAAAGCGTTTGCGTTGCGATATGAGGCACTGAAACGTTCGCGCGGTCTGGTCGATTTTGACGACCTGATCGCCAAGGCCTCTGATTTGTTGACGACGAGCGGCATGAATGCCTGGGTCCGCTACAAGCTTGATCGCCGTATCGACCATGTGTTGGTTGATGAAGCGCAGGATACCAATGCCAAGCAGTGGAACATCATCAAGGCGCTTACCGAAGATTTCTTCGCAGGTGAGGGTGCGAAAGAAGGCAAATCGCGCACCATTTTCGCAGTCGGGGATTTCAAACAGGCCATTTACGGATTCCAGGGAACCGATCCCGCACGCTATCGTGAAGCGGGCGAATATTATGCCGCGCGTCTTGAGGAGCAGGAGGGTAATCTCCAGTTTCTGACCTTGTCGCAGTCCTTCCGTTCAACCCAGCCCATTTTGCAACTGGTCAACGCCGTGGTGGCGCAACTGGGGCATGAACGCTTTGGCCTTGCCGAGAGCATCGACGATCATGTCAGCCAAAAGCCCGATATCGGTTCGATCGAATTGCTGGAGCCGGTGACGGCGGAATCCGCAGTCGAAAATGGTGACGGTGAAGGGGACGAGGAAAAATGGCTCGGCCCTGAAAAACGCGAATTGGCCGCGATGCTCGCACAGAAAATCAAGGATCTGATCGACGAGCAACCCGTGCTTGCCAGCACCAACAAACCGCTGAGACCGGGCGACATCATGGTGCTGTTTCGCAAACGCACCGAGGTAACCAGTTTGCTTGTCGCGCGGCTGCACGCCTTGGGTGTGCCGGTTGCCGGGATAGACCGGATGCAGATTGACGAGCAGCTTGCCGTGCAAGACCTTGTCTCCGCGATCCGTTTTGTATTGCAGCCGCAAGACGATCTAAGCCTTGCATGCTTGCTGGTTTCACCGCTGATCGGTTGGTCGCAGGAAGACTTGTTGCGCCATGGTTATCGATCAGAGCGGTTGTCCTTGTGGCATCATATCCGCAATAACAAAGACATCGCTGCAGATTTACAGCCGCTGCACGACATGCTGGCGGCCGCAGATTTCACCACACCTTATCGTTTTCTCGAAGAAATCTTGTCCGGCGCGACTGCGGGGCGAAAGAAATTTGCTATCCGGCTTGGCGCTGAAGTGCTCGTTCCTATTGAGGAGTTCCTGAACCTTGCGATTGAATTTGAACAATCGAGGGGAGGGACGTTGCAGCAGTTTCTCGACTGGTTTGAACGCAATTCGAGCGAGATCAAGCGCGAACGCCTGACCGGCAGCAACGAAGTGCAAATCATGACAGTGCACGGCGCAAAAGGGCTTCAGGCGCCGGTGGTGATCCTTGCGGACATGACGGTAGATCCCGGCCAATCAGGAAAAGACCCGAATTCCAGCCTGCCATTGGACGATGGTGGTGCCCTACCGCTCCTTAGGATCGATAAGGAAAGCCGGGTTGGTTGCCTCGACGATCTGGAATCTGCGCGCGAGGCAAAGGAGCTCAACGAGCATTACCGCCTCCTCTATGTCGCGCTCACGCGCGCGGAGGAGCGCCTGATCATGGCAGGCAGCCTTGGAGCGAAGAAGGCTGCGAAACCGGAATGTTGGTATGCCGCGGTCGAACAGGCAATGGATACGCTCGGCTGCACGACCGTAAACGATCCCAAAGGGCGGTTGGTGCGCATTGTTGAAGGGCAGGCAGGCACTTCCTTGGAAACCGTTCGCAAACCGCAAACTGCATCAAGCGGAACAGCGATGCCGGTACCTGAATGGCTGTCACAGCCCGCCCGCCCCGAAGCGCGTCCGCCGCGACCGCTCGCTCCCTCCCAGCTTGACGATAATGATGTCGGGGATCGTCCTGCCGAACAAGTCATGCGCCATGCGGCTGAGCGTGGCAAATTGGTGCACGGCCTGATTGAGCGGATAGATACAGAACGGATGGTGCATTTTGCCGAAGATGCCGCTCGCTGGTTGAAGGCGCGCGACAGAGAAGGCCGGCACGACCATTTGGCCATTATCAGCCAGGTCCAGTCCTTGGTACAAGACGTCCGTTGGCAGGATCTGTTCTCAAGCAAAGCCAAAGCCGAAATACCGATCGCAGCGGTAGTCGGAGAAACGGTCATCACCGGTCGCATCGACCGCCTGTTGGTGGATGAACATTATGTGCGGATTGTTGATTTCAAAACGTCACGCAGGGTTCCGAAGGATGTGGCGGGGGTGAACCTCTCCGAATTACGCCAGATGGCGCATTATGTTGCCGCGGTTGAACGCATATTCCCGGGGCGGAAGGTTTCGGTCGCCTTACTCTACACCCACGCGCCGCTGATGATGGAACTGCCACTGGAGGCGCTTGCGCCGCACAAGCCGGTTTGAGGTGCAGAAAGCAAATCTATCGGAGTCGCATGCTTGCAACTCTGCAAGGCCCACAATACATTCGGCAGCAAAGAAGGAGATTATCCAATGGCTACCAAAGCAGTTGGCGACAATGATTTCGCCACCGAAGTACTCGCCTCGTCAAAGCCCGTCCTGGTCGATTTCTGGGCTGAATGGTGCGGCCCATGCAAGATGATCGGCCCAAGCCTTGAGGAAATCAGCGAGGAACTGGGTGAGCAGGTTACGATTGCCAAGCTGAATATCGATGATCATCCCGATACGCCCGGCAAATATGGTGTGCGCGGTATCCCGACGATGATCCTGTTCAAGGATGGCCAGATTGTCGACACCAAAGTCGGTGCAGCACCCAAGGCTGCGATCAAGGGTTGGCTCGAAAGCGCCCTCTAACTCCGATAATCCGCATTGATGCTGATATAGCCATGGGTCAGGTCGCACGTCCAAACGGTCGCGCGGCCTGAACCCAGGCCTATATCGACGCCGATGGTGATTTCCTGCCCTTTCAGGTGCGCTGCAACCGGTGCTTCGTCATAGCCGTCAACGGGTAGTCCATTTTTGGCCACTTGCGTTGATCCAAAACTGATCGACAATCTGTCCCGGTCGGCAGGCTCGCCGGCCTTGCCCACAGCCATGACGACGCGCCCCCAATTGGCGTCCTCACCTGCAATGGCGGTTTTTACGAGTGGCGAATTGGCAACGGCCAGCCCGATACGCCGCGCGCTGTCGTCTGAAACTGCGCCTTCGATATTGATTTCGACAAATTTCTGCGCACCCTCACCGTCGCGAACCACCAGATGCGCCAGTTGTCGGCAAACATCGTGCAAGGCCGAGGCAAAGGCATCCGCGCCTGCATCATCGATTGATGCCAGCATTTGGTTTCCGGCTTTGCCGGTTGCGAATGCGAGCACTGTGTCACTTGTCGAGGTGTCACTATCGACCGTTATGCAGCTGAAGGTCGCGAGATTGGCGTTGCTCAACATTTGCTGCAGGAAAGCAGGCTCCACTGCTGCATCGGTGAAAATATAACCCAGCATGGTTGCCATGTCGGGCGCGATCATGCCGCTGCCTTTGATCACGCCAACGATTTCGACGCGTCTATCGCCGATCATCGCGCTGGCTTTGGCGCCTTTTGCAAATGTGTCGGTGGTGCCGATCGTGTCGGCGATATCCTTCCAACTGCAGGTTGGCGCTTCGAAAGCGGCGCGCAAACCAGCCTCGGCTTTGTCTTTGGGGAGGGGCACCCCGATAACGCCAGTCGAAGAAACGAAAATCTCGCTCTCATTGCAGCCGAGATGTTGGGCGACCTGTTTGGTAATGGCTTCGACAGCTTCGCGACCGCGATAACCGGTAAAGGCATTGCTGTTGCCCGCGTTGACGACCAGTGCGCGCGCCTTGCCTCCTTTGAGATTTTCGCGGCAAAGCTCGACTTCGGATGAACAGCAGACATTGCGCGTTGTGACGCCGGCTACGGCAGTTCCTGCATCCAGTTCGACATAAGTCAGGTCGCACCGATCCCACTCTTTATAGCGCGCTTTCGCCACACGCTTCGTGACGCCCGCAATTTCAGGCATTTCAGGAAAGGGAACAAGCAGCGGCGAAGTTGACGACATATAAACAAATTTCCGGCTAAAGAACGCAGGCGCAATGGGGATGGACGCCGGTCCAAGTCAACCCTATATGCACCGCAGTCAACGAATTGGGCCCAAATGCGCTTTTTGCTCGCCATCATCGCACTGCTGACCGGCTTTACCGCCGCAGATGCTGCGCGACCCTTGGATGCAGCATCGCCAACCAGCGCCGCCGCGCAGATCGAACCTTCGGAAGCGTTTGCATCTGCGGTGGTCCTGTGCGCAGTGATCCAAAGCGATCGGAAGAGCGGTTCTACTGCCATCTCCCGCCACGTCCGACTCGATGCGATGCCTGTGGTGGAAAAGATTGCCACCACGCCCGTGTCGCGCGCGGATTGCGCTCGCGAATAACGCACTTTGCGCATTTCTATGCGCCGCTGACCAGCATTTGACGCCTGTACGCCAGGTGAATTCTATCCATATATTTCAGAGGTTTGCCCATGCTCGGCACTATCGCCAAGTCCATCTTCGGTTCGTCCAACGACCGTTATGTCAAAAAGACGATGAAGATCGTCGCAAAGATCAATGCGCTTGAAGACCAGATGGTCGCGCTGTCTGACGAAGAACTCAAGAGCCAGACCCAGCTGTTCCGCGAACGACTGGCTGCGGGCGAGACGCTTGACGACATCCTTCCAGAGGCGTTTGCGACGGTTCGTGAAGCATCCAAGCGCGTCACCGGAATGCGCCATTTCGACGTCCAGATGGTCGGCGGAATCGTGCTCCATCGTGGTGAAATCGCCGAGATGCGAACAGGTGAGGGTAAGACTCTGGTTGCAACGCTTGCGACCTATCTGAATGCGATTGATGGCAAGGGTGTGCACGTAGTCACCGTCAATGATTATCTTGCCAAGCGTGACGCTGAATGGATGGGCCAGATTTACGGCTTCCTTGGCCTGAGCACCGGCGTGATTGTGCCCAATCTCTCCGAAAATGAACGTCGCGTCGCCTATAACTGCGACATCACTTATGCGACAAACAACGAATTGGGCTTCGATTATCTGCGCGATAACATGAAGCACGAGCGGTCGCAGATGGTGCAACGCCCGTTCAACTTCGCAATTGTCGACGAAGTCGACTCGATCCTGATCGACGAAGCACGTACGCCGCTGATCATCTCGGGCCCGACCGACGACAGGTCGGAATTGTACAAGGCAGTTCATCAGATCGTCCTGCAACTGGAAGAAGGCGATTACGAAAAGGACGAAAAGGCGCGCAGCGTCATCCTGACCGAGGAAGGCACCGAAAAGGCTGAGCGCCTGCTCGAAGCAGCCGGACTTATCGTTGGAACAAACCTTTACGATTATGAAAACACGCAAGTCGTCCATCATCTTGACCAGGCATTAAAAGCCAATGTCATGTTCAAGCGGGACACCGATTATATCGTCAAGAATGACGAAGTGATCATTATTGACGAATTCACCGGGCGCATGATGGATGGACGCCGTTGGTCCAATGGTCTGCATCAGGCGGTCGAGGCGAAGGAAGGTGTCCGTATCAAGCCGGAAAACCAGACGCTGGCGACAATTACCTTCCAGAACTATTTCCGCATGTACCCCAAGATTTCGGGAATGACCGGTACTGCTGCGACCGAAGCACAGGAATTTTTCGACATCTACAAACTGAACGTCGTGGAAATCCCCACCAACGTTCCCGTGCAGCGCATCGATGAGAATGACGAATTCTACAAGAACACAGCCGACAAGTTCGCTGCCATCGCCAAGGCGATAAAGGAAGCGCATGAGCGCGGCCAGCCGGTTCTCGTGGGCACCGTGTCGATCGAAAAGTCAGAGTTGCTATCCGAATATCTGAACAAGGAAGGCGTGCAGCACGCCGTCCTCAATGCCCGGTTCCACGAACAGGAAGCACATATCGTGGCGCAGGCCGGTCGTCTGGGCGCGGTAACCATCGCCACCAACATGGCGGGTCGTGGTACCGACATCAAATTGGGCGGTAACCTTGAATTCCGAACTGAAGACGAATTGGGTGAAATGCCCGAAGGGCCCGAACGCGATGCAGCTATTGCGCGCATTGCTGCCGAGATTGAAGCCGAAAAGGCGAAAGTGCTGGAAGCAGGCGGTCTCTTCGTCCTCGCAACCGAGCGCCATGAAAGCCGTCGCATCGATAACCAGCTTCGCGGACGTTCCGGTCGCCAGGGTGACCCCGGCCTTTCGCGTTTTTACCTCTGTCTAGAAGATGACCTGCTGCGCATCTTTGGTTCGGAAACGCTGTTCGCCCGCATGATGAACAGCAGCCTCGAGGATGGCGAAGCAATTGGCGGCAAATGGCTTTCCAAGGCAATCGAGACTGCCCAGCGAAAGGTTGAGGCGCGCAACTATGACGTGCGCAAGCAGCTTGTCGAATATGACAACGTCATGAATGACCAGCGCAAGGTCATCTATGAACAGCGCAGCGATATCATGGATGCTGAGGCCGTGGATGACGTGCTTGACGATATGTTGCACGAAACGGTCAACAATATTGTTGGCGAAAATTGCCCGCCTGAAACCTATCCCGAACAATGGGATGTCGAAACGCTGAAACAGCAAGTTGGCGAGATTTTGGGCCTGCAGCCCGATATCGATAGCTGGCTGACCGAAGAGTCGATCGAACCAGATGTTGTCGAAGCGCGCATCGTTGAAGCGGCGGAAGCCAAGTTGGTCGAGAAGCGCGCATCGATTGATCCTGCGCTGTTCCGCCAGATCGAAAAGCAAATCCTACTACAGAACCTCGACCATCACTGGAAAGAGCATCTTTCGACACTCGATGCCCTGCGCCAGGTTATTTACCTCCGCGCCTACGCCCAGAAAAACCCGATCAACGAGTATAAGCAGGAAAGCTTTGGCCTGTTTGAACGCATGCTTTCGGCGATCCGCGAAGACATTGTGAAGACGGTTCTGACCAATGAATTCCGCGTGGAACCCCAGGCACCGCAAGGTGAACTGCCGGAATTGCCCGATTTCCTGACGACTCACTTCGATCCGCTGACTGGTGAAGATGATAGCGAGGACATTGATGCTGCGGATCTCGGCCTCATCAAGGCTTCAATTCCTGCTCGTCAGGTTGCATCCAATCCGGGTGAGGGTGATCCCTATGCGGGCAATCCCAATTTGCGCCGTAACGATCCATGCCCGTGCGGGTCAGGCCAGAAATACAAGCACTGCCACGGCGCCTATTGAGGTGTTTTGAACAATGAGTGCGATGCTGGCCCTACTGTTTGGTCTTATCGCACTCATTTATGCCTCGGTCGGATTTGGCGGGGGTTCCTCCTACACCGCCTTACTTACATTCACCGGAATCGAGTCACGGCTGATTCCGGTGATTTCGTTGTGCTGCAATATCATTGTTGTAACCGGCGGCACGATCCGCTTTTGGCGCACGGGCCTCATCGACTGGCGCAAGGTTTTGCCATTGTTGGCAGTTTCCGCTCCTCTGGCTTTTGTGGGCGGCCTTATGCCGCTCAAGGAAACCACTTTCCTGTTCATTCTCGGCAGCATGCTGCTGTTGTCTGCCGTGGTCTTGTTATTGCCTCAGGAGCGTTTGCCGAAAGTGGTTGTACCCAATGGCATTGTTCTTGGCATATCAGCCGCGCTGGGGTTGCTGGCGGGATTGTCGGGGATTGGTGGAGGCATTTTCATGGCTCCGATACTTCACCTCATCCGATGGGACGACGGAAAGCGAATCGCAGCCTTCGCTTCGCTCTTCATCCTCGTCAATTCGATCAATGGACTCGCTGGCCAACTGCAAAAGGTTGGGTTCGATGGAATAATCGTGCCTGCATCCGATTACTGGCCATTGTTGCTCGCTGTGCTGATCGGCGGGCAAATTGGCAGCCATATCGGGATTAAATTGTTCCCGCCCGCGATGTTGCGCAGGGTTACGGCGCTGCTGGTCGGCTATGCCGCCATCAGGCTGCTTTCGCAGATTGTTTGAGTTGTCAAAAAAATCTGGCTCCCCGGGACGGATTCGAACCGCCGACCAATCGGTTAACAGCCGATTGCTCTACCGCTGAGCTACCGGGGAGCAGCCCGATGACATCGGGCAGGCGCGCCTATGGCTTGGCCTGAAACAAAAAGCAAGTGGGTCAGGTAATAAATTGTTCCATTGCGATGCGATCATCGAGTGCATGCTCCGGATCGAACAGCAAAGTCAGTGAACGATTGCGGTCGAGCGCGACCTCAACCGATGCGATGTCTCTGATTTCGCGCTGGTCAGCAACGGCACTGACCGGACGTTTGCCATTTTCCAATATCGTGAGTTTCACGACATAGCGGTCCGGCAGGATCGCACCTTTCCAGCGACGTGGGCGAAATGGGCTGATGGGGGTTAACGCCAGCAGCGAACTATCCAATGGCAGGATGGGGCCATTGGCGGAAAGGTTGTAGGCCGTCGAACCGACCGGGGTGGCCACCAAAATGCCGTCGCAGATCATCTCATCCAATACGGTGCGCCCGTTGACGTCGATTTTGAGTTTTGCGGCTTGCCGGGTCTCACGAAGCAACGAAACCTCATTAATCGCAGGCAAGGTGAACCGTTGGCCAGAGGTGGCCTCGATTGTGGCGATTAGCGGCGTCACGGTGATGCTCTTCGCTTTTTCGAGGCGGGTGAGCAGATCATTGGGATGCCAATTGTTCATCAGGAAACCGATGGTGCCAAGGTTCATCCCGTAAGTCGGCAGGTCGCGCCGCTGTTCGAGCAAGCGGTGCAGCAGCTGAAGCAAAAATCCATCGCCGCCCAAGGCTATCACGGCGTCGGCCTCATCAATGGGGACGAATTCGTGCATTTCGCGCAATTGCTTTTCAGCATTGCGTGCCTGCTCCCCCGGTGAAGCCAGAAGCGCGAGTTTAGAAAAGCGGCTCATCCGCCTGTCGCATTCATATGACGGTGAAGTCGCAAATCCCGATCCTCCAACTGTCGTTCGAAATCATGACGTTCGGGTTTGAGTCGCAGCGCCTTCTGAAGCAGTCGGTCGACAGCGTCGAGCCCTCCTGCGCGGATGGCATCCTTGAAATCAACATGGAATTCAGACCCGAGGCACATATGCACCTTGCCATCGCTTCCCAAGCGCAGCCGGTTGCAATCGCCGCAAAAATTGTGGGTCATTGGTGTTATCAATCCGATGCGAAGCCCCATCGGCTCGACCTGAAAATAGCGTGCAGGGCCTGCTGTGCGGTGCGATATGGGAATGATATCGTTTGATTGGCGCAAAGGCGCGATAAAGTCCTCTAGTGCGATGAATTGCTCGGTTCTTCCTGAAACCCCATCACCCAAGGGCATCGTTTCGATAAAGGCCAGGTCATGGCCATTTGCGGCGCAGTATTCGGCCATGGCTGGCACTTCGTGCGAATTCAAATCTTTGAGCGCAACCATGTTGATGCGCACTTTCAGCCCTGCACTGCGCGCATCCGCGATTCCCTGCAAAACCTGCTGAAGATCGCCGCCACGTGTGATTTCCGCAAAAGTGCTAGGATCCAAGCTGTCGAGGCTAACATTGATGCGTTCCACGCCATTACTGGCCAAGACCGTCGCATATTGCGATAAACGGGTGCCGTTGGTCGTCAGCGTCAGTTCGTCGAGAGTGCCGGATTGAACATGCCTGCCAAGTTCACGGATCAGAACGTCGATATCGCGGCGGACCAAAGGCTCTCCGCCCGTCAGACGTATTTTGCGAATGCCATGTTTGATGAAACGCGATGCGATGAGCGCGATTTCGGTGTAATCGAGAATGTCCGTGCGGGGCAGGAACGTCTGATGCTCAGGCATGCAATAGGTGCAGCGAAAATTGCACCGGTCGGTGACCGATATTCGCAGATAATCGATTGTGCGTCCGAAATTGTCCTGCATCGTTAGATGGACCTATCGGTCTTGTCGGGTGCTGGCAACGGTTAGGAAAGGCTTTTCGGATATTCCGTATCAATGAATTCGGCTACGACATCGCCATCAATGAAGATTTCGCCCGCCCGTGACGCCCAATTATGGCTTTCTGCGTTCGAAGCGACGGCTTCTCGCGGTGCTGCTTTGTTTCTTGTCGGCATTCGTGACCTCAAACAGGTCAACGACCTGCACGGGCGCGATGTGGGCAATGCCGTGATTGCAGAAATCGGCCAGAAAATCGCGCAATTTGCTTCGGCAGCGCAAGGTGCAATCCTTGCGGCGAGACTTCCCGGAAGGGAGTTTCTTTTGATAACGGAGCGGATGAATGCGCCGGATGCCGAACAATTGGCGCGCAAACTGGTCGCAAAACTGGGCGAACCCGTGCTGCAGGGGAATGGCGATCTCCACATAAGTCCGCGTATCGGCATAGCCTTGGCAACTGCCGGTCAGACCGGTGCATCGCTGTTATCTGCTGCATCTGCCGCGCTGGCATCGGCCTATTCGCATAAAGGACGGAAATATCGCTTTGCCGAAAGCCATGAGGCCATCGACAAAGTAAAACACACCCGTCTCGACAAGGAATTGCGCAATGCCTTGGCCAACAGCGAGATTGGCATATTTTTCCAGCCACAGTTCGAGGTTGCGACAGGCAGGCTGGTGGGTGCTGAGGCGCTGGCGCGGTGGCATCACCCCGAACTGGGCGAAATAGGGGCGGATGAGCTGTTTTCTGCGGCTGATCGTTGCGACCTGCGTGAAGAGCTCTCCTACGCCATCCAGCGCCAAGCGGTATCACATGCGCTGGACTGGCCGAACATGGTCCAGCCGCTGCGTCTTTCGATTAACCTAGGTGCAGAGGAACTGGCTGACGATCATGCGGAGCGTCTCCTCACCATTCTCGATGAATCCGGCTTCCCATGCGAGCGGTTGACGGTCGAACTGACTGAAGAGAGCATCGTCCGTGATTTCGATCTTGCCATGGCGCAGCTACAGATGTTGCGGTCGAAAAATGTAAGTGTCGCGATTGATGACTTTGGTACCGGCTATTCCAGCCTAGCATATTTAAAGAGCCTGCCTGTCGATTATCTCAAGATCGATAAGGGCATGATCGCTGAAATCAGCGGCAATCCGCGCGATTTGATCGTGCTACGCGCCATCATTGCACTTGGGAAGGCGCTTGATCTTAAGATTATCGCTGAAGGTGTTGAAAAAAATAGCGAATTGGAGATTCTGCGCGCCGAAGGCTGCGATTTTTTCCAAGGCTTCCTGCAGTCCAAGCCGCTGTCAGCATCCGAATTTGCCAAGTTCATCGCCAAACAGTCGTAGTTACGCTGCCTTGCGCGCAAGCCCCGCCAAACCTTTAGACAATTGCAGGCAGCCATTGAGTTTGCTTGCCGGGTCAGGCCAATTGCGGGTGATCACCAACTTGCTGTCTGGACGCAGCTTTGCTGAAGCTCCCAAGCGTTCGACATAATTGAGAAGGCCGGGAATATTGGGTGGCCGGTCTTCGTGGAAGCTGACCAGCGCGCCGCGTGCACCCACTTCGATTTTGGCAACCTGCGCAACCAAGGCGTTCTGCTTGATTTCTATAAGTCGAAGCAGATTCTGTGTGGGTTCGGGTATCGGGCCAAAACGGTCAGCAATTTCTGCCGCCAGGCCTTCGATTTCGAGTGCACTGTCGAGTTCGTTGAGGCGGCGATAGAGCGCCATGCGTACCGAAAGGTCGGGCACATAATCGTCCGGAATAAGGATCGGCGCGTCGATGGTGATTTGCGGGCTGAAGCTATCGCGTGGCTTGGCGAGACCCTGCGCCTGCGCGCGAACGGCAACAATCGCATCTTCGAGCATCGACTGGTAGAGTTCGAAGCCGACCTCCTTGATATGACCCGATTGCTCATCGCCGACCAGATTGCCTGCGCCTCGAATATCGAGATCGTGGCTGGCCAGTTGGAAGCCTGCACCAAGGCTATCTAAATCACTCAGCACCTTTAGGCGCTTTTCTGCTGTTTCGCTCAACACCCTGTCTGCTGGCTGGGTCAGATAGGCATAAGCGCGCAATTTCGAACGCCCCACACGGCCGCGGAGTTGGTAAAGCTGTGCCAGGCCAAATCGATCCGCCCGGTGGACGATCAAGGTGTTGGCGCTCGGAATATCGAGCCCGCTTTCGATGATCGTTGTCGACAACAGCACATCATAGCGTTTGTCGTAAAAGGCGGTCATCCGCTCTTCGATTTCGCCAGCCGCCATTTGACCGTGCGCGGTAACGAATTTCACTTCGGGAACCTGCTCACGCAGATAATCTTCGATTTCGGTGAGGTCGGAAATGCGCGGAACAACGAAGAAGCTTTGCCCGCCGCGATAATGCTCACGCAACAGCGCTTCGCGCATCACCACTTCATCCCATGGCATCACATAGGTGCGCACGGCCAGTCGGTCGACGGGCGGTGTCTGGATGACCGATAGTTCCCGAAGGCCCGACATCGCCATTTGCAACGTGCGCGGGATCGGCGTTGCAGTCAGCGTCAGCATATGGACGTCAGTCTTCAGCGCCTTCAACTGTTCCTTGTGGTTGACGCCAAAGCGTTGCTCCTCGTCCACAATCACAAGGCCCAGCTTCTTGAACTGGACGGTTTTCGCAAGCACCGCATGCGTGCCCACGACGATGTCGATCGACCCATCGGCCAGTCCGTCGCGGGTCTTGCTGGCCTCGGCAGTTGGCACCAGGCGTGATAGGCGACCAATCGAAAGCGGGGTATCGGCGAACCGCTCGACGAAATTGGTGAAATGCTGGCGCGCAAGCAGGGTGGTTGGAGCGATTACAGCAACCTGATAGCCCGCCATGGCAGCGGCAAATGCCGCGCGCATTGCCACCTCTGTTTTGCCAAAGCCGACATCGCCGCATACCAATCGGTCCATCGGCTTGCCGCTCGCCAAGTCTTCGAGCACTTCTGCGATGACACGTTCCTGATCGTCGGTCTCGGCATAAGGAAAGCGATCGACAAAGGCGGCATAGGCCGCATCGTCAATTTCCATGACCGCGCCGGGGTGCAAGGCTCTTTCAGCTGCTGTACGGATAAGCTCATGCGCGATCGCAGTGATGCGTTCCTTGAGCTTTGCCTTGCGTCGCTGCCAGGCTTCACCGCCAAGCTTGTCGAGTACGACGGCCCCATCCGAATTGCCATAGCGGGTGAGGACGTCGATATTTTCGACCGGAACATAGAGGCGATCGCCGCCAGCGTAGGTCAAAGCGACGCAATCATGCGGACTCTGCCCGACCGGTATCGAAGCCAGCCCTTCGTAACGGCCAATGCCATGCTCGACGTGGACGATCAGGTCGCCCGGCGTCAGCGCCGCCATTTCCGCAAGGAAAGCATCGGCGCTCTTTCGGTTCTTGCGCCTGCGAACGAGGCGGTCGCCCAATATGTCCTGCTCGGATAGCAATGCGACGTCGGGCGATGCGAAGCCATGGTCGATCGGTAACACCACCATCGCGGCCGATTTCCCCGTCGCAGCGCCCAAAGCTGATTGCCAGCTATCGGCTTCCACCAGTCGCGGAGCGCCATGATCGGATAGCAAACCCTTCAATCGCTCCCGTGCGCCGGCGGAGTAACTGGCAATGATCGGTTTCTTGTCTGCCTTCAGGCACTCTTTCAGATAGGCTGAAACAGCGTCGTAGACATTGTCCTTGCGTGCACGTTCCGGCGCAAAATCGCGCCCAGACGCCACGCCAAAGTCGATTGTGTCTGCGGTGTCCGGCGCTGCAAAAGACGTGACCAAATGGCACCCCTTGGTATTCAGCAACGTTTGGAGTTCGGCAGGCTCCAAATAGAGTTGGTTCGGAGCGAGCGGGCGATAACTACCGGGGCTGGCGGATTGCGCCTTTTCGCGGTTGGCATGATAGTCGGTTATCGCATCGAACCGCGCTTCACCGGCAGCTGTGGACGCTTGATCGCGCAGGATAAGAAGATTGTCGCCCAGATGATCGAGCAGATTGACGAGGCGCTCTTCGAACAAGGGGAGCCAATGGTCCATCCCTGCCAAGCGCCGTCCTTCGGAGACGGCTTGGTAAAGCGGGTCGCCTGTCGCTGTGACACCGAACAAATCGCGATATTGGGTGCGGAAGCGGCGTACCGCATCTTCGTCCATCAATGTCTCAACGGCGGGCAGCAGTTCGAACCGCTCGACGGTGCCGATGCTCCGCTGGTCCTGCGGCGAAAAGGATCTGATTGTTTCGATTTCATCCCCGAAGAAATCGAGCCGCAAGCCGGTTTCGCTGCCAGCGGGAATAAGGTCGACCAGGCTACCGCGAAGGGCAAATTCCCCCGCTTCGGCAACGGTATCCACTCGGAAATAGCCATTCGCTTGCAACAGCGAAGCAAGCCGTTCGCGGCTAATCGATACGCCAGACGCCAGAATCGCGCCTGTTTGGCGGATACGAAATGGCGTTATGACGCGCTGGATCAACGCGCCTATCGTCGTCAGCAATATGCGTTTCGATCGCGCCGGTTGCTGCAATGCGGCCAGAGTCGCCATGCGTTGGCTGGTGATGACGGTAGATGGCGATGCCCGGTCATAAGGAAGGCAATCCCATGCGGGAAATTGCAGGATTTCCAGTTCGGGAGCGAAGAAAGGTATCGTATCCGCCAGTGATCGCATCGCTGCATCATCGGGCGCGATATACAAGGTCGTGCCTTTGGCACCGCGGGCAAGATCAGCCAGCAACAGCGGTGTGAACCCTGCAGGTACGGACGCAAGCGTCAGCGGTCGTTCGGCCCGCAATATGCGTTGCAGATCGACCATGTTTATTGGGCGTTACCCAATCCTGACGGAAGTTCGATATAATCGAGGCGCTTGAGCTGTTCCATCATTGGCCCATGCCATTGATCGGGAATGGCGATTGTTCCCATTGCCCACCCCATGATGTCGACATCCTGTTCTTCGAGCAGCGCTTCGAACCATGCGAAATCGGCATCGCTCCAATCACCATGATAGCAATCGAAAAAGCCACCAACGATGGCATCGGCTTCCCTTGTGCCGCGATGGTGGGCGCGGAAGTGCAATTTGCGAAGATAGGATGCCCTGTCCATAAAGCTCTCGAAGATAGTGGAATGATGGCCAACGGCCTATATAGAGGGCCCTAGACATGCGGCCCGATATTCTCAATCCGTTATTTGCCGAAGTGGAAACGCTTAAAGGCGTCGGTCCGGGTATTGCCCGGCCATTGGATCGGCTCGGGCTGAAGCGGGTGAAGGACCTGCTTTATCATTTCCCGACAGGCTGGACCTATCGCAAGGCTGTCAAAGTCGTCGATATGGCGGATGTCGGGCAGAACATCATCGTGACCTTGGCAATTGCGAGCCACCGTTCGGGTGGCAGTGCACGCAGCCCGTTGCGTATCCACGGCGTCGATAGTGAAGGCAATCACCTGACCCTGACCTTCTTTGGTCGCACCCGAAGCTGGGCGAAGAAGCAATTGCCCGTCGGCGAAACGCGCGTCGTTTCGGGCAAGCTCGAACGCTATGGCGATGAACTGCAAATCGTCCATCCCGGTCATATTGCGCCGGTTGGCGATGCGAAACCGGTCGCTCTGGTTGAGCCGGTTTATCCATTGTCGGAGGGGATCACCAGCAACCGGCTGCATGCTTTGGTACTGCAAGGGCTAGAGCGGCTACCCACCCTTCCAGAGTGGATTGAACCTTCGCTGGCTGCGTCAAAGAACTGGGCGAGCTGGATCCAATCGCTTTCGACCGTGCACCAACGTGACGACAAAACTGCGCGTGATCGCCTCGCTTATGACGAGTTGTTCGCCAATCAACTCGCCATGCGGCTTGTTCGCGCGGCATTGGACCGCCGCAAAGGCCCGCCGATTGAAGGTGATGGGCGTTTGGTATCACAGCTGCGCCTGCCTTTTGCGCTCACTGGTGCACAGCGAAGGGTTATCAGCGAGATTGAAGGGGATTTGGCGCAATCCCGGCCGATGCTGCGCTTGCTGCAAGGCGATGTCGGATCGGGCAAGACAATGGTTGCGCTCCACGCTCTGCTTCGGGCTGTCGAAAGCGGCAAGCAAGGGGCAATGCTCGCGCCAACCGAAATCCTTGCAAGGCAACATTTCGCAAACTTGCAGGCTTCGCTAGCGGGCCTTCCGGTAAATGTTGCGATACTCACCGGTCGTGAGAAGGGGCGGGTCAGGGAATCGGTGCTGATGGGCCTTGCGGATGGCTCGATCGACATCCTAGTTGGCACCCACGCCATCTTTCAGGAAGCGGTCACTTATAAAGCGCTCGCCTTGGCGATAATTGACGAGCAGCACCGATTTGGCGTTAGCCAGCGTTTGATGTTGTCGCGCAAGGGGCAGGGCGTGCCGCACCTTTTGGTGATGACGGCAACCCCCATTCCCCGCAGCCTGGCGCTTGCTTGCTATGGCGAGATGGACGTTTCGCAAATTGACGAGATGCCTCCGGGGCGAACCCCGGTCGAAACACGAGTCATTTCCGAAGAGCGGTTGCCCGAATTGATTGATGGCGTTGCCCGTCACTTGGCAACGGGCAGGCAGGCTTTTTGGGTTTGTCCGCTGGTGGAAGAGAGCGAACGAAGCGAATTGGCAGCGGCTGAACAGCGCGCGGAGATGCTGCGGCTCCGCTTTGGCGATCAGGTCGCCTTGGTCCATGGGCGGATGAAAGGGCCTGAGAAGGACGCCGTCATGGAGGCGTTTGCTGCTGGCAAAACCCGGCTGCTGGTGGCGACAACCGTTATCGAAGTGGGTGTCGATGTTCCCAATGCCAGCCTGATGATTGTCGAGGCATCGGACCGCTTCGGGCTTGCGCAACTGCACCAATTGCGCGGCAGGGTAGGGCGGGGAAGCGAGAAATCATCCTGCATTCTTGTGCGATCGAGCCAGATCAGCGAAACCGCGCGCGCGCGACTAGCGCTGATGCGTGAAACCAATGACGGCTTCCGAATCGCCGAAGAGGATTTGAAATTGCGCGGGGCTGGGGAGTTGCTGGGCACCCGGCAGTCGGGGGAAAGCCCGTTTCGAGTGGCGACAGACGAGCAGGTGCGCGAAATGATTACCGCTGCATCGGATGATGCCCGCTTGCTTATAGACAGGGATGGAGGACTAGACGGGCCCCGCGGTGCGGCAGCCCGTATTGCACTATATCTGTTTGAAAGAGACGCCGGCCTGGCGACGCTTCGCGGTGGTTAGCGCAGCTTGGGGCTGACCACGTCGATAAGCGCCATGAAATCGGGCAGGCGAACAACGCGTTCGAATTGGAATCCCGCACGGCCCTCGACCGACCAGATGAGATGGGCCTCGATACGTCCGATAACAGGCAGGCGAAGTTCGATCCGGTCGCCATGTTCGAAAACCGTGTTGTTATCGATCATGAAACCATGCGCCGAGATATTGGCGATATGTAGTTTCTGCTCGCCATGCTTCTTGCTGTCAGCAAGAACGTCATAGCTGGCACGGTGGCGTGCCGCGCGACGCAGATCGTAATTATCATCAATAGCCGGCTGTGCCATATCCACTTAATCCTGTTTCGACGGGGTCGCACGACCGGTTTGGCAGGATTTTACAAAGAAAAGGTAAAATCCGGGTCGGCAATCTTTACCACATTCAGCAAAATTCGATCAGGCCGTGCTTCTTCTTGCCCGCCGAAATCCTGACGGTCGTGCTTCCTTTTGAAATCAGAGCATTTTCGTCTGCGACCGCTTCGCCATCGATGCGCGCACCGCCGCCTGCGATCATGCGGCGTGCCTCTTTCTTGGACGCAACGAGGCCCAAATCGACCATCGCATCGACCAGAGCGATAGACGAATCGCTAACGGAAATGGAGGGCAGCGCATCGCCGCCCGAACCTTCTTCAAAGGTTTTGCGCGCCGTTTCTGCCGCTGCCAGCGCTGCATCCGCACCGTGCGCCATGGTGGTTGCGGCGTCGGCCAGGATTTTCTTGGCATCGTTGATTTCGGAACCCTGCAGCTGTTCCAGTCGCTCGATTTCGGTAAGGTCGATATCGGTGAAAAGCCTCAGGAACCTACCGACATCGGCATCCTGGGTGTTGCGCCAAAATTGCCAGTAGTCGTAAGCAGGCAGTTGATCGCCATTCAGCCAGACCGCGCCCTTGGCAGTCTTGCCCATCTTTCCGCCATCGGCGGTCGTCAGCAGCGGCGTGGTCAATCCATAGACTTCGAGGCCATCCATGCGGCGGGACAATTCTATACCGTTGACGATATTGCCCCACTGATCCGATCCGCCCATTTGCAAACGGACGCCCATTTCCTGCGCCAGATGCCGGAAATCATATCCTTGCAGGATCATGTAGTTGAATTCGAGGAAGGTCATCGGCTGTTCGCGCTCAAGCCGCAGCCGCACCGAATCAAACGACAACATCCGGTTGATGGTGAAATGCGTGCCAACCTTTTGCAGCATTTCGATATAACCGAGCTTGCCCAACCAATCATGGTTGTTGACCATGACTGCATCTGTCGGGCCGTCGCCAAATTTCAGGAAACGATCAAATACTGTTCGTATCGATGCGATATTGGCCTCGATGGTCTCATCGCTCAGCATCTTGCGGCTCTCGTCACGACCAGTGGGATCGCCAATCCGCGTCGTACCGCCACCCATCAAGACAACGGGCTTGTGACCAGCCTGCTGCAAACGGCGCAGCATCATGATCTGAACGAGCGAGCCTACATGCAGCGACGGGGCGGTCGCATCAAATCCAATATAGGCCGGAACAATCTGCTTCGCAGCCAGGGCATCGAGCCCTTCGGCGTCGGTTAGCTGGTGGATATAGCCGCGACTATCGAGTAGGCGCAGGAGATCGGATTTAAACTGGCTCATGTCGGTCTCTGGATGAATTTGGGGGCCGCCTAGCATGGAGTTTCGCGCTTGGCCAAGCTTTCTATGAAATGTCACCCGGATACACCGGCAGAAGCGGTCCGGGATTTCACTGTCGAAGTTGAGCGCCGGCGCGACGATCAAGTCTGGATTCGCTACACTGTAGAAGTGCCGCTTGACGAATTGCAGCTGGACGAGACACTAAAGCCGGAACGCATGGATAGCCTCTGGAAAACAACATGCTTTGAAGCGTTCGTAAAACCCGAAGGAAGCGCAGGTTATTGCGAGTTCAATTTTGCACCTTCCGGCGCGTGGGCGGCTTATCGCTTTTCTGGATATCGCGAGGGCATGGATGACTTGCCGATGGCAAGCATTCCGGCGCTCACGAAAACCGTGAATGAAAGCCATTTTGTGCTCGAGGCCTTGTTCGCACTTGCTCCCGAACACTCCAGCACAGAAGTTCGCCTGGCTGTGACCGCCGTTATTGAAGAAGCGAATGGCACAAAGTCTTACTGGTCGCTCGCACACCCGCAAGGTTCGCCCGATTTTCACCATCCCGATTGCTTTACGCTGTCACTTCCGGCACGAGCCGGGACATGATCAAATTCGGTATCGATCGGCTGCTTGCCGAAGCTGAACTACGCAAGGAACTGGCTGGAAAGCGCGTGGCATTGGTTGCCCATCCTGCGTCGGTGACCGCGGGACTTGAACATTCGCTCGACGCATTGATTGCTACCGGAGATATCAACATCACCGCCGCTTTCGGTCCACAGCATGGGCTGAAGGGCGACAAGCAGGATAATATGGTGGAATCGCCCGATTTCACCGATCCGGTCTATAACATCCCGGTATTCAGCCTTTACGGCGAAGTGCGCCGTCCAACCGGGCAGATGATGTCGACTTTCGACGTAGTGCTGGTCGATCTTCAGGATCTGGGATGCCGCATCTACACCTTCATCACGACCTTGCTGTACATCCTTGAGGAGGCAGCAGCGCATGGCAAGGCAGTGTGGGTGCTCGATCGCCCCAACCCAGCCGGACGCCCGGTAGAGGGTCTGACCTTGCAGAAAGGCTGGGAGAGCTTTGTTGGTGCAGGCCCAATCCCGATGCGCCATGGGCTGACTTTGGGTGAGTTGGGCCATTGGTTCATCGACCACTTCAAACTCGACGTGGAATATCGCGTCATCGAAATGCAGGGCTATGACCCGGATGCAGCGCCCGGATTTGGCTGGCCGTTGGACCAGCGCATCTGGATCAATCCGAGCCCCAATGCCGCAAATCTCAACATGGCGCGCGCCTATGCAGGAACGGTCATGCTCGAAGGTGCTACATTGAGTGAGGGCAGGGGGACGACGCGCCCTCTCGAGATTTTCGGTGCGCCGGATATCGATGCGCGCGCGGTGATGGCTGAAATGGAGCGGCTAGCGCCCAAATGGCTGCGTGGCTGCGCGTTGCGGGAAATCTGGTTTGAACCGACATTTCACAAGCATGTCGGAAAGATGTGCCACGGCGTGCATATTCATGCCGAAGGCGGCTTCTACAATCATCAGGATTTCAAACCGTGGCGTTTGCAGGCGCTGGCCTTCAAGGCAATACGACGCCTTTACCCCGATTATCCGATCTGGCGCGGCACCGATTTCAAATATGAGTACACCAATGATGTGCTCGCTATCGATGTGATTAATGGCGGGTCTGGGCTCCGCGAATGGGTGGAAGATGCTGCAGCGATGCCATCGGACCTTGACGCCTTGGCAAAGGCAGACGAAGAACGTTGGGAGGAGGAGAGGCGTCGCTATCTCCTCTATTGAGGAGAGCCATATCAATGTCCGAGCCAGCAAAGGCCGAAACTTCAAAGTCGCCCAATTCGTTGAGACTCACGCTTTGGGTTTTGCTGATTGTTTACATCTTCAATTTTCTGGATCGCCAGATCGTCAACATTCTGGCGGAGCCCATCAGCCGGGATCTTGGTCTTAGCGATACACAGATTGGCCTGATGACAGGTATCGCCTTTGCGGCGTTCTATACCTTTCTCGGAATTCCGATCGCTCGATATGCGGATCGACCCAAGACCAATCGCGTCGGACTGATTTCGATATCTTTGGTTGTCTGGTCGGGGATGACTGCGCTGTGCGGCATGGCGCAAAACTTTGTCCAGTTGCTGTTGGCGCGCATCGGGGTAGGCGTAGGTGAAGCGGGTTGTACCCCCGCTGCGCACTCGTTGATCGCGGATCTTGCACCCCCCGAAAAACGGGCTTCCGCAATTTCATTCTATTCGCTCGGTATTCCGATCGGCTCGCTGTTGGGGATGCTGATTGGCGGGCTCGTCGCCGATGCCTATGGCTGGCGTGCGGCGTTCCTCGTGGCAGGCTTGCCGGGTATTGCGCTCGCGCTAGTCGTGTTCCTAGTTCTTCGCGATCCACGTATTTCAGCGCAGATGCAAGCAGTGCAGCCCAAGCCTGCCATTTCGACGGCAGAGGCTTTCAAGGAAATTCTGGCATCGCGCGCCTTCATCATGCTCGCCATCGGCGGAGCAATGGCCGCGTTCCTCAGCTATGGCAAAGCAACCTGGACAACCATTTTCTTCCAACGGACACACGAGCTTTCGCCAGGTGAAGTTGGCTTCTGGTTCGGTATTGGCGGCGGCATAGCCGGCATAATCGGAACATGGGCCGGCGGTTGGTTTGCCGATAAATATGGCAAGGAAAATCGCCGCCATGTTTTGACCGCGCCTGCTGTTGGCATGCTGATCGCCATTCCAATCGCCATCAGCGCCTATTGGGTCGAAAACTGGTGGTATGCGCTCATCCTGATCATGACGCCTACATTCCTCAATTCGATGTATGTTGGCCCTGCATATAGCTGCGCCCAAGGCCTTGTGCCGCTACGGGCGCGTGCAATGGCCTCTGCGGTACTGCTATTCGCACAGAATCTGATTGGGCTTGGCCTTGGGCCTTTGTTCTTCGGGATGTTGTCTGACGGTATCAAGCCGATTGCCGGAGACGACAGCGTACGCTGGGTGCTGTACGGGGCAGCGCTGCTAGGCGTAATTCCAGCATTCTTCTTCTGGCGTGCGAGCCTTCACCTCAACCGGGAGCTCGACCAGAAAGGCTGAGCGGGTCAGCCGTTTTTGCGAACCAGTTCCCGCATCGCATCGTCAAGCCCTTCGAGGGTCAACGGATACATCCTATCCTTGACCAGTTCCTTGATGATCTTGGTCGATTGCGAATAGTTCCAATGCGCCTCAGGTGTCGGGTTTAACCACACAGTGGCTGGATAGGTGTTGACCATGCGTTGCATCCACACGGCCCCGGCTTCCTCATTGAAATGCTCGACTGAACCACCCGGATGGGTAATTTCATAGGGGCTCATCGCCGCATCACCCACAAAGATCAGTTTGTAATCATGGGGGAATTTGTGCAGCACTTCCCACAGAGGCGTGCGTTCGGCGAAGCGGCGCCGGTTGTCTTTCCATACGCCCTCATAAACGCAGTTGTGGAAGTAGAAGAATTCGAGGTTCTTGAATTCCGCCGTTGCCGCACTGAACAACTCTTCGCACAGCTTGATGAACGGATCCATTGAGCCGCCAACGTCAAGGAACAACAACACCTTGATCGCGTTGCGCCGTTCGGGTCGCATCTGGATATCAAGCCAGCCCTGCCGTGCAGTACCGCGGATCGTGCCATCGAGATCCAGCTCGTCCGCCGCACCTTCGCGGGCAAAACGCCGCAGGCGCCGCATGGCGATCTTGATATTGCGCGTGCCCAGTTCACGGGTGTTGTCCAGGTTCTGGAACTCGCGCTTTTCCCAAACCTTGAGCGCGCGTTTATGCTTGGATTCGCCGCCGATGCGAACACCTTCGGGATTGTAACCATTATTGCCGAAAGGCGAGGTTCCGCCGGTGCCAATCCATTTATTGCCGCCTTCATGGCGCTTCTGCTGCTCTTCAAGACGCTTCTTGAGCGTCTCCATGATCTCATCCCATGATCCGAGCGATTCGATTTTTGCCATTTCCTCTGGCGTCAGGAATTTTTCAGCGATCGCCTTTAGCCATTCTTCCGGGATTTCGGCGGTGTTAGTGCCATATTCCGAGAGGATGCCCTTGAAGACCTTGTTGAACACCTGGTCAAAGCGGTCGAGTTGGGCCTCGTCCTTCACCAATATGGCACGCGAAAGATAATAGAATTCTTCCGGATTTTGTTCGATTACATCGGCTTGCAACGCTTCGAGCAGCGCCAGATGCTCCTTGAGCGAGGCTGGAATGCCTGCGGCCCGAAGCTCGTCGAGGAAGTTGAAGAACATGTGACGCCTATACGGTTAATCAGCTGATTAACATTTTCATGGCCTGACCCGCCGCTTTCGTCAACCGAATAGGCCGGAGCGAACACCTTAACTTGTCGCTAATGTATCATGTTTACCTGTCGGGGCAGCACAAATTCAGATTGATAAACGGGTATAGGCGTGTTGCAGACCAACAAATGGATCGATGAAGCCGCCAAATTATGCGGCGATGTAGCTGTCGACTGCTCCGACACAGCGGGCACACTTGAGCTGGCAGCAAGGGCAGCCGACGATCTGCGGCGGGAGCATGGTGCGCTTGAAACAATCACAGACAAGCTGGCGAGCGAAATAGAGAGTGTCACGCACGCGACCGAAGAAGCGCGCGAACTGTCCGATGCCGCAAGGGAAAAGCTTGAAGCGGGCAATTCCACCATAGAATCATCGATTGCTGGCTTTGCCGAGATGGTGGAGCTGATTAATCGCCTCGGCAACCATATCGCCGGATTTGCAGCGGCTATGGATCAGGTGAAGCGAGCTTCACAATCCATCGACAACATCGCCCGCACGACCAACATGCTCGCGCTCAATGCCGCCATAGAAGCGCAAAAGGCGGGACAGGCTGGGCAAACATTCGCGGTCGTTGCTGCCGAGGTCAAAAAACTTGCTCTAGATTCGCGGGCGGCAGCCGTTGAAATCACGGGAACGGTCAACTCGCCTGCAACCGAAGCTGAAAAGCTGGTGGTCGATATCGATGCAGGCATTAAGGGTAGTGATATAGCCAAGGCACAGTTTGCGAACATGGAAGAGCTGCTCGGCGGTCTTAGCCAGATTGTCGGCCAAGTTGATGAGCGCACCAGCGAGATCGCGGAAAATACCGCGGCGATTAACAAGGGGTTGTCGGAATCCCGCAATGTCCGACTTGCCGTTTCGATGGCAAATGACGTGATGCACGAACGGCTGCAACTGGCCCACAGTGAACTGAATGAACTCGAAATGCGGGCAAACCGGATGTTCGACAAAATTGTGCACAGTGGGATGTCCAAAGCGGACAGTGAATTCGTCCAACTGGCGCTGGAAAAAAGGGACGAGGTTGTCGCTTTGACGGAGCAGGCAATCGCTTCGGGTGCGTTGGGTATAGACCAGCTTTTCGATGAAAATCTTGTGTTGGTACCGGGAAGCAACCCGCCGCGCTTCACTTCCAGCCTGACAAGCTGGGCAGATGCAAACTGGCGGCCATTCTTCGATCAGACCAAAGCATTGCGTCCTGAAATATTGACGGTGGTGTGCACCAGTCGATCAGGATTCCTGCCGACACATTTGAGCGAGTTCTCGCTGCAGCCGACGGGCGATCTTGCCCATGATACGCGCTTCTGCCGCAATGGCCGCGTGTTTCACGATGAGGGAATCGACAAGATCGCCAAGGCCAGCGAGCAGGATTACATGATGGCGGTGTACAGGCACACCGGTGCATCGTCCCAAGGCGGGAACCGGGATTCGGCGGTAGTTCGGAATGTGTATGTGCCGATGCATTTTCAAGGCCGCCGATGGGGCGACCTTGAAATAGCCTATATTCTTTAAGGTCAGTTGCCTTGGCGGCGCGCCATGAAGGCCAGTCGCTCAAACAGCATCACGTCTTGCTCATTCTTGAGAAGCGCGCCGTGCAGGGGCGGAATAGCCTTGGTCGGATCGCGGTTTTGCAAGACATCCAGCGGCATGTCTTCGTGGAGCAACAGTTTCAGCCAATCGAGCAGTTCGCTTGTCGAAGGCTTTTTCTTGAGGCCCGGTACTTCGCGAATGTCATAGAAAATATCCATGGCTTTCGACACCAGCATCTTCTGTATGCCGGGGAAATGGACGTCGATGATCGCCTGCATCGTATCCCGCTCCGGGAATTTGATGTAGTGGAAGAAGCAGCGACGCAGGAATGCATCCGGCAGTTCTTTTTCGTTATTCGAGGTGATTACGACAATCGGGCGCTCTTTCGCAGCCACGGTTTCATGCGTTTCGTAAACGTAGAACTCCATGCGATCGAGTTCCTGAAGCAAGTCGTTCGGAAACTCGATATCGGCCTTGTCGATTTCGTCGATCAGCAAAACCGGCAGCTTTTCCGAGGTGAACGCTTCCCACAATTTGCCGCGTTTGATGTAGTTGCGAATGTCATGAACGCGCTCATCACCAAGCTGGCTGTCGCGCAAACGTGCAACCGCATCATATTCATACAGGCCCTGATGCGCCTTGGTGGTGGATTTGATATTCCATTCGATCAGCGGTGCATCCATCGCTTTCGCGATTTCCTGCGCCAGCACTGTCTTGCCGGTTCCGGGTTCGCCTTTGACAAGCAATGGGCGGCGCAGCTTCACAGCCGCGTTCACAGCCACCTTCAAATCATCGGTGGCAACATAATTCTGGGTGCCGTCAAAACGCATATTTCTTCCCCGGTTTAATCATTCGATTAACCGTTAAGCAGCACGCTGCTCCATTGCAACAGGCTTTTGTGAAGATGGTGGCGGTTTATTCGTTCAGCAGGGCCGTGTGGCGGGCTGCAATGATCTGCCAAAGCCCGCGCTGCTGCGCCAGCATCTGGTCACGGCCGAAAACCATCGCGCGATGTATTGGTGGATTGACGGACATGTTCCGAGCTAGCGTTGCTGTCGCGCTGGGTCGGGGAAGGAAGCAGGGTGGCGCTTCGATTCCTACGATCATAGCCACCTTATCCAGCAAAGGCCTCGACTCAAGCCAATCGAGCGCAAATGCCATTGCAGCGCCGGCAGCGCATCCTTCGCGGTCTGACGTTGCAAGCATTTCCATGCTGCGGCTTTGGCCATCAATCAGCGCGTTGACGCGATTTTGGCCGATCTGTCGGTGGACGGGGCCTGCTGCGATGTGAAGGCGGTTAAGGAAAGTGCGTTCGAGAGCAAAGGCATCGATTGACTGTGCCAGCCATTCACGCGCCTCTTGGGCGACAATCTTTTGCCCCGCATGTTCGATGATTCCGGGGAATCGTCCGAAACAGACGTTCATGAAATGGGCGATGTCTGCCACCAGCGCCGGGCGGCAAATCTTTACCTGCGATCGCAAATCAAGCGTCGAACCGCTCTTGTCGAGAAACTCTGCCAAAGGAGCAACAATCGGGCCGCAACCCTGCTGGGCAGCGGTCTCGATAAAATTTGTTCCGAAATCCAGTTCGTTACTGGCTAGCAGTCCCATCGCGCACTCCGGCTAGCCGCTGAACAGTTCAGACGGCGCTAGGTGCCGGAAATATCAATAAAACCTAAACGGGAGGTTTACGCCAGCCCGAGATTCAGGCTGGCGCAAATTCTTATTGATCGAGGAACGAGCGCATCTTGCGCGAACGCGAAGGATGCTTGAGCTTCCGTAAGGCCTTGGCTTCGATCTGACGGATACGCTCACGCGTGACCGAGAATTGCTGGCCAACTTCCTCAAGCGTGTGGTCGGTGTTCATCCCGATGCCGAAACGCATACGCAACACGCGTTCTTCACGTGGCGTCAGGCTGGCAAGAACGCGGGTGACCGTTTCCTTGAGATTGGCTTGGATCGCGGCATCTACTGGAATGATCGCATTCTTGTCTTCGATGAAGTCACCAAGATGCGAATCTTCTTCGTCACCGATCGGCGTTTCGAGAGAGATCGGTTCCTTGGCGATTTTCATCACCTTGCGAACCTTTTCGAGCGGCATCGAAAGGCGCTCGGCCATTTCTTCCGGCGTCGGCTCGCGACCTTGTTCGTGCAGGAACTGGCGACTGCAGCGGACCAGCTTGTTGATCGTTTCGATCATGTGCACCGGAATACGGATGGTGCGCGCCTGGTCAGCGATCGAGCGGGTAATCGCCTGCCGGATCCACCAAGTGGCATAGGTACTGAACTTATATCCACGGCGATATTCGAACTTATCGACCGCCTTCATCAGACCGATATTGCCTTCCTGGATGAGGTCGAGGAACTGCAGGCCGCGATTGGTGTATTTCTTTGCGATCGAAATCACGAGGCGCAGGTTGGCCTCAACCATTTCCTTCTTCGCGATACGTGCCTCGCGCTCGCCCTTTTGCACCATGTTCACGATGCGACGGAATTCATTGAGGCTCATGCCGGTGTTGGCGGCGATATCAGCGATCTCGCCACGGATACGCTCAACGGCATCGATTTCGTTTTCCGCGAACTTTGCCCATTTTTTGTCGAGACCGGCAACGCTTTCGAGCCATCCCTCGTCAAGCTCGTGGCCCATATAGCGGTCGAGGAAATCCTTGCGCGGAACTTTATGACGCTCGGCAAGGCGCAGCATCTGACCGCCAAGCGCGGTAAGGCGACGGTTGAACGAATAGAGCTGGTCAACAAGATATTCGATCTTGTTGGCGTGGAACTGGACGCTTTCGACTTCCGCGGTCAGGTCTTCACGAAGCTTTTGATATTTGTTTTCCGAAGCCTTGGGGAATTCGCCGCTGGAAGACATTGCCACCATGCGCTCGTTCTGGATTTTCGAAAATTGCTTGAACAGGCTGGTGATGGTCGCAAAACGCTCCAAAGCAGCAGGCTTCAAGGCTTCTTCCATCTGCGCGAGGCTGAGGGTGTTGTCCTCCTCTTCCTCTTCGACAGGACGGGCGCGACGTTCGGTCAGATCGTCTTCGTCTTCATCAGCGCTGGCTTCTTCCTCGATATCCTCTTCTTCCTTGTAAGAGGGACCGGCGGTGGCTTCGCTGATTTCGCCATCATCATCGTCTTCGCCATCTTCAGAGAGGCTTTCGGGCGCTGGCTCTTTCGAAAGCATCGCGTCGAGATCGAGGATCTCGCGCAGCTGCATCTCGCCATTGTTCAGCGCATTCGACCATTCGATGATCGCGTGGAAAGTGATCGGGCTTTCGCACAGGCCAAGGATCATGGTGTCGCGGCCAGCTTCGATGCGCTTGGCAATCGCGATTTCACCTTCGCGGCTCAGCAGTTCGACGGCGCCCATTTCGCGCAGATACATGCGCACGGGATCGTCGGTGCGATCACCGGTTCCGGTTTTTTTGACTGTCGACGTCAGTGAACGGGGGTCGTTTTCGGAAATGTGATCGACGGTTTCGCCGTCATCATCATCGCGTTCTTCGCCGTCTTCTCCAGCTTCGTCGCTTTCGACGATCTGCACGCCCATATCGTTGATTGCGGACATGATATCCTCAATCTGCTCGGACGACATCTGATCCTGTGGAAGGGCTTCGTTCAATTCATCATAGGTCAGGTAGCCGCGCCGCTTCGCCTTCGCGAGCAGCTTCTTCACCTGCGCATCGTTGAGATCGATCAGCGGTGCATCGCCGCCTGCGCCATCTTCCATTTCGGGTTGCGTAGCCAAGTTTCTGTTTCCCCGTCGCTCTTACAAAACGTCTTCGCGCTGCAACAGCGCAGCCAGACGCATGTCAAATTCTTGTTTTTCCTGTCGCAGCCGCTGTTGCTCGGCATAATTGGCTTCGTTGAGATCGCTACTCGCCAATTCAGTCGCCCTTTGCAGTGCTGCGTCCAACTCGGGCCGCTGCTTCATCAACCGGATTGCTTCATCCAGCTGCCTGAAGGCTTGTGCCCCAGCCAGTTCCTTGTCGCCTGATAAACGGTTGAAGCCGAATGCTGTTCCGTCGCCCTGCAACAAGGCTTGAGCCATATTATACAGATCATCCCCTAATATGGTAAGGAAGGCGCCACTATCAAGTGTTTCTTTGCCGCTGTTCAAAAGCGCCGAATCGAGCATGGCTGACAGCAGCCGTGCATGGCCCGGATCGCGAGGGACAAATCCGGCGAGTGCCTCCTGGTGGCGGATGATTTGCGATGGTTCGCGCAGCAATGCAGCTAGAACACCACGCACCAATATGTCTGTCCCTTGATTGCCAATTGTTTTGGCTTCGTGGGTCGCAGGCGGCGGCGTGTTCGGCCGCCACGGTCCTTTTCGTTGCGGTGCGGGGCGAAAAGGCTGGGCAGGTCGGCTGAACAGGGCGTCGAAACGCTCCCGAAAAGCATCGGCATAGTGCCGTCGGATCTCCGCATCTGCGATATTGGCAACGTGGATACCCAGGCGCTGTTTGAAACCCGCCCGATCTTCAGGAGTTGCGACCGGTCCGGTTGCAAGTTCGGTCTTCCAGAGCTTCTCGACCAATGGCTCAGATTTTTCGAGCAGTTCGGCAAATGCCCTGGGCCCCGCGCTGCGGACCAGATCGTCGGGGTCCTGACCTTCGGGCAAAGTCACGAATTCGAGGCTATGGCCCGGTTTCAACCCGCCCAGCGCGCGTTGCGCCGCGCGGAAAGCTGCTTTTTGCCCCGCTGCGTCGCCGTCGAAGCATAACAACGGTTTAGGCACCATTCGCCAAAGCATCGAAATCTGCTGCTCGGTAAGGGCTGTTCCCAATGGAGCGACCGCTTCGCCAAAGCCTGCCTGGGCGAGGGCAATGGCATCCATATAGCCCTCGACTACAATCACCCTGTTCGACGCGCGTGAAGCCGCCGATGCCTTGTCGAGATTGTAAAGTGTGCGGCCTTTATCGAACAAAGGCGTGTCGGGGGAATTGAGATATTTGGGCTCACCCGCCCCCAAGATACGACCACCAAAGGCAATGACCCGGCCGCGCGGATCGCGGATCGGGATCATCAGGCGCCCTCGGAACCGGTCATAGGGCTCCTTATCGTCGACAGCTATCAGCAGGCCCGCCTCGACCAGCTTGTCGATGCCGAAATCTTTGAGGGCTTCTTTGAGCTTGCCCCGGCTATCCGGCGCAAAGCCGACGCCAAATGCTTTGATCGTCTCAGGCTTCAAACCGCGCTGTTCGCAATAGGCACGCGCCTCTGCCCCTTCCAGCCCTTGGAACTGCGCGACAAACCATTGCTGAGCGGCTGCCATGACGTCGTACAGCGTATTGGCACGCTCGGCTTTGGCAGCAGCCCGTGGATCGGGGGCAGGGACCTGCATCCCCGCCGCATCGGCCAGTTCCTTGACTGCATCCATGAAAGACAGGCCACGCTGGTCGGTCATCCAGCGAATGGCATCGCCATGCGCACCACAGCCGAAGCAATGGTAAAAGCCCTTTTCATCGTTAATCGTGAAACTGGGCGTCTTTTCATTATGGAAGGGGCAGCAGGCCTTATACTCCCGCCCTGCCTTGGTCACCTTGATGCTGCGCCCGATCAACGCGGAAAGCGATGTTCGCGCGCGCAGTTCATCCAACCATTGCGGGGTGAGGCTCATACAGCCCTTATGTCAGGAAAGCGCGGCCTTCACCAGCGCGCTTGCCTTGCTCATATCAAGCTGGGTGCCGTGACGCTCCTTAAGGACAGCCATGACGCGGCCCATATCCTTGACGCTGCTCGCGCCAACCTCTGCCTTGATAGCTTCGATAGCAGCGGTGGTCGCCGCCTCGTCCATCTGCGCAGGCAGGAAGGTTTCGATAACCGCAAGCTCGGCCTTTTCGACATCGGCCAATTCCTGTCGACCACCCTGTTCATAGAGGGCAATCGATTCGCGGCGCTGCTTGACCATCTTTTGCAGTACTTCGACCACGACTGCGTCATCATCGGGCACATTGGCCGAGGTGCGCAGTTCGATATCGCGGTCCTTCAATTTGGCGAGGATCAGGCGCACCGCTGCCAGCCTGTCTTTCTCGCCAGCCTTCATCGCCGCAACCTGCGCGGCCTTGATATTGTCTCGAATCATGTTCCGATTTCTTTGAAAATGAGGAAGCGGCCTCCTTAGCCACAACTTTCCGATTTTAATAGATTGACCTTCGGCTGCCTCGGCTCTAGGCGCGGTGCCTTAGCGACATCGCCAGAACCTCTATTGAAAAAGGACCGCCACTATGGCTGACCCTACCACTACGCGCGCGCCCACCGGAGCGACAGGCGTATTGGTTTTAGCCAGTGGCGAAGTGATTTGGGGCAGGGGATTTGGTGCCGAGGGCAGTGCCGTCGGTGAAGTCTGCTTCAACACTGCCATGACTGGCTATCAGGAAGTAATGACCGACCCGAGCTATGCCGGGCAGATCATCAACTTCACCTTTCCGCATATCGGCAATGTAGGCACAAACCCTGAGGATATTGAGGCGACCAACCCGCATGCCTTGGGTGCGATTGTCCGACAGGATGTGACCAACCCGTCAAATTTCCGCGCCACCCAGCATTTCCGTGATTGGATGGCGGCGAATGGGCGGATAGGGCTATCGGGCGTTGATACCCGCGCCTTGACCCGCCTTATCCGTCTGCAGGGTGCACCCAACGCGGTGATTGCGCACAGCGCCAACGGCAAATTCGATATCCCCGCTCTGCTGGCGCAGGCAAAGGCTTGGCCAGGGCTGGAGGGCATGGACCTCGCCAAGGATGTCACAACGCTGCAGACCTATGGCTGGGAAGACGGTCTTTGGAAATTGGGGCAGGGCTATGGAACCCCGGCAAAGGGCATCAAGAAGGTCGTCGCCATCGATTATGGCATCAAGCGCAACATCCTGCGCAACCTTGTCGATGCCGGCTGCGATGTGACGGTTGTTCCTGCCAATGCGAGTTTTGAAGACATTATGGCGCATCAGCCCGATGGCCTGTTCCTGTCAAATGGCCCCGGCGATCCTGCAGCGACGGGCGAATATGCGGTGCCGGTGATCAAGGCATGGCTCGAAACCAAGAAGCCGCTGTTCGGCATCTGTCTTGGCCACCAGATGCTGGCATTGGCCGTCGGTGCGAAGACCGAAAAGATGCACCAGGGCCATCGCGGCGCGAACCATCCGGTGAAGCGGCTGTCCGACGGCGCGGTAGAGATTACCAGCATGAACCACGGCTTTGCGGTTGATGCCGATACGCTTCCCGCCAACGCCCGCGCCACGCACACCAGCCTGTTCGATGGTAGCAATTGCGGCTTCGAACTCACTGATCAGCCCGCCTTCAGCGTGCAATATCACCCCGAAGCGAGCCCCGGCCCGCAAGACAGCCATTACCTGTTCGAGAAATTCGCGGGGATGATGAGTTAATTTATGCCCAAAAGAACAGACATCCAATCCATACTCATCATCGGCGCAGGCCCAATCATTATCGGCCAGGCGTGCGAATTTGACTATTCTGGAACGCAGGCCTGCAAGGCGCTGCGCGAGGAAGGGTATCGAATCATCCTCGTCAATTCCAATCCGGCGACGATCATGACCGATCCGGAAATGGTCGGCGAACATGGCTCTACCTATGTCGAGCCCATCACGCCCGAAGTGGTCGCCAAGATCATCGAGACCGAACGCGCCAAATATCCGCACGAGAAAATGGCGGTGCTTCCCACCATGGGCGGGCAGACTGCACTGAACACCGCGCTGGCGCTGGAGGCCAATGGCACGCTGGCGAAATTTGATGTCGAAATGATCGGCGCGACTGCCGAAGCCATCGACAAGGCCGAGGATCGCATCAAATTCCGCAATGCGATGGACAAGATTGGCCTTGAATCCGCGCGGTCGGGCATCGCCCATACACTCGAAGAAGCGCTGACCGTGCTCGAGCGCACTGGTTTGCCGGCAATCATCCGCCCCAGCTTTACGATGGGCGGTACCGGTGGCGGGATTGCCTATAATCGCGACGAGTTCATCCAGATCGTCAATGGCGGCCTCGATGCCAGCCCGACAACCGAGGTGCTGATCGAGGAATCGCTTCTTGGCTGGAAAGAATATGAGATGGAGGTTGTCCGTGATAAAAAGGACAATGCCATCATCATCTGCTCGATCGAAAATGTCGATCCGATGGGTGTGCATACCGGAGATTCGATTACTGTCGCGCCAGCGTTGACGCTGACTGACAAAGAATATCAGATCATGCGCAACGCGAGCATCGCGACATTGCGTGAAATCGGGGTTGAAACAGGTGGTTCGAACGTACAGTTCGCCGTTAATCCGAAGGATGGCCGCCTGATCGTCATCGAAATGAATCCGCGCGTGTCGAGGTCTTCAGCGCTGGCTTCGAAAGCAACTGGTTTCCCGATCGCCAAGGTCGCGGCCAAGCTGGCAGTGGGTTACACCCTCGATGAAATCGACAATGACATCACCGGTGCGACACCCGCCTCGTTCGAACCGACGATAGACTATGTCGTCACCAAAATCCCGCGTTTTGCCTTTGAAAAATTCAAGGGATCGGAACCGCTTCTCTCGACCGCGATGAAATCGGTCGGCGAAGTGATGGCGATTGGCCGCAACATCCATGAATCGATGCAAAAGGCGCTGCGCGGGCTCGAAACCGGGCTGTCGGGCTTCAACTATGTCGACGAGCTGCGCGGCGCTCCCAAGGATGAACTCGCGGCAGCGCTAACGCGTGCGACCCCCGACCGCTTGCTGGTTGCCGCCCAAGCACTTCGTGAAGGCATGTCAGTTGCCGAAGTGCACCAATATTCGAAATTCGATCCTTGGTTCCTTGAGCGCATGGCGGAAATCGTCGCGGCAGAGGAAGAGGTCAAAACCAATGGTATTCCGCAAGATGCCGAAGGGATGCGCCGCCTGAAAGCCATGGGCTTCAGCGACAAGCGGCTTGCCTTCCTCGCGCTCGAATCCGCGCATGTCCGCCCGGGAATGGAGAGCGCCATCCGTCGCGGTTCCGGCCTGATCCGCGATGCGATTGTCGCGATGACGGGCGGAATTACCGAGGCCGAAGTGCGCAAGGCACGTCACAAACTCGGTGTGCGCCCGGTATTCAAGCGCATCGATACTTGCGCGGCGGAGTTTGAGGCGAAAACGCCTTACATGTATTCAACCTATGAAGTCCCCACTTTTGGCGAGCCCGAATGCGAGGCACAGCCCAGCGACCGTGAAAAGGTTGTCATCCTGGGAGGTGGTCCGAACCGTATCGGGCAGGGGATCGAGTTTGACTATTGCTGCGTCCATGCGTGCTTTGCGCTCGAGGAAGCCGGCTATGAGACGATCATGGTCAACTGCAATCCGGAAACGGTTTCGACCGACTATGATACCAGCGACCGCCTCTATTTCGAACCGCTGACCGCCGAAGATGTTCTCGAAATCCTGCATGTCGAGCAGCAAAAAGGCAAGTTGAAGGGCGTTATCGTCCAGTTTGGCGGCCAGACTCCGCTCAACTTGGCCAAGGCGTTGGAGGATGCAGGCATCCCGATCCTCGGCACATCGCCAGATGCTATCGACCTTGCTGAGGATCGCGAGCGCTTCGCTGCGCTGATCAACAAGCTGAAGCTGAAACAGCCCGAAAACGGCATTGCACGCAGCCGCGAAGAAGCAATCAAGGTTGCCGAAACCATCGGTTATCCGGTGCTGATGCGGCCTAGCTATGTCCTCGGTGGTCGGGCGATGGAGATTGTCGACACGCAGGCGCAGCTCGAAAACTATATCGAAACCGCTGTGCGCGTTTCGGGCGACAGCCCGGTGCTGATCGACCGCTATCTGCGCGATGCGGTCGAGGTGGATGTCGATTGTGTGGCTGATGGTGATGACGTCGTAGTGGCCGGAATCCTGCAGCATATCGAAGAAGCCGGTGTCCATTCCGGCGATAGCGCCTGCACTCTGCCGCCGTACAGCCTGCCTGCGGAAATAGTTGCCGAAATCCGCCGTCAGGCCGAATTGCTTGCGCGCAATCTGAAGGTCAAAGGCCTGATGAATGCCCAGTTTGCAGTAAAGGACGGACAGGTTTACCTGATCGAGGTGAACCCGCGCGCTTCGCGCACCGTGCCCTTTGTTGCCAAGGCTATCGGCGCGCCGATTGCGAAGATCGCTGCCCGCGTGATGGCGGGAGAGAAGCTTAAAGACCTTCCCGAAATCAACCTCGACATCGATTATATCGCGGTCAAGGAAGCAGTCTTCCCGTTCAACCGTTTCCCCGGTGTCGACCCGGTGCTCAGCCCCGAAATGAAATCGACGGGCGAAGTCATGGGCATCGACAAGGATTTCGCTACAGCTTTCGCCAAGGCACAGCTCGGTGCTGGCATGAGCCTGCCACAATCGGGCAAGCTGTTCGTTTCGGTGAAAGACAGCGACAAACCGCATATCGTGCCGGCGGTGCAGAAAGTCATCGAACTTGGTTTCTCAGTTTGCGCGACCGGAGGAACGGCCGATTATCTGCAGGAGCAGGGGATCGAAGTCGAACGCGTCAACAAGGTTGCCCAAGGGCGGCCGCATATCGTCGACAAGATCATCGATGGCGAAATCGCGCTGGTATTCAATACAACCGAAGGTTGGCAATCGTTGAAGGATAGCGAAGATATCCGCCGTTCGGCGCTTGTGAACAAGGTGAGTTACTTCACCACGGCAAGTGCATCATTGGCTTCGGCGCAGGCCATCGAGGCCCTGAAAGCGAGAAAACTTGAAGTTTGCACGCTTCAGGACTATCATAAGAGGTAACAGCACTCCCCATATTGCTGAAAAATTGTGGGCTGGCCTTCCAGCCCCGAGAGAGTTTTTGACCGAAGGAAGACGAGTAGCATGGCGACGATGGACAAGATGCCGATGTTGGCTGAGGGCTTTGAAAAGCTGACTGCTGACCTCAAACGGCTGCGCGAAGAGCGCCCCACCATCATCGATGCTATCGAAGAAGCGCGCGCGCATGGCGACCTTTCGGAAAATGCCGAATATCACGCTGCAAAGGAACGCCAGGGCCAGGTTGAGGCAGCCATTGCCGACATCGAAGACAAGATCAGCCGTGCTCAGATTATAGATCCGACGACGCTCTCGGGCGACAAGATCGTATTTGGCGCGACCGTAACTTTACTCGACGAAGACGATAAGCCGGTGAAGTACCAGGTCGTTGGCGAAGCTGAGGCTGATGCCAAGAAAGGCCGTATCAGCTATAACTCACCGCTTGGCCGGGCTCTTATCGGACGTCAGGTCGATGACGAGGTGGAAGTGACTGTTCCTTCTGGCGACAAATATTACCTCGTCGAGAAGATCGAGTTCATTTGATACCCGAATTCTGGCAGGGATAGGCGATGCAGATAGCCGCCGGGCCCGTTACCAAGACAATTGCCGCGATCAACATCGTGGTTGCGGTCATCATGCTTATCCCTGGACTTTACGAACCGCTGACGATCGCGGGTGCGTTGATACCGGCACGTTTTTCGATGGGAGATGCCGTCTTTGGTGACGTTGGCTACATGTTGCCTGCATGCCTAACACCAATCAGCTCAGCCTTTCTGCACGGCGGAATACTGCATGTTGCGCTCAACATGCTGATGTTGTTGATGGTCGGTGCCAATCTGGAACGCGTATTGGGCAGCAAAGGTATTGCGATTATCTACGCAGCCGGAATTTTTGCAGCGGCCTTGACCCAATTTGCTAGCGATCCCCAATCAGCGGTTCCGGTTGTCGGAGCCAGCGGAGCGATTTCGGCGTTGTTCGCATCGCATATGCAGCTGTTCCCGCGCAACCGGCCCAAGGCCTGGGGTGCTGTTTCGGGTAAACTCATCCATTCACTGCAGCTTTTGGCAGCTTGGATTGCCTTCAACCTGATGATGGGTTTTGTGGGGCCCGGTATTGGTGTGAATATCGCGATATGGGCACATATCGGCGGTTTCATTGCCGGATTACTGTTGACCTGGCCCCTGTTAAACTGGCGTTATCGCAACGCCTGACGCCGGATTTTTCGCTTTATTGTTCCGGTTCGAGCAATTTGTGCAGGTGAACGACTACATATTTCATTTCGGCATCGTCAACTGTACGCTGGGCCGCGCCGCGCCAAGCTTCTTCGGCCTCGGCATAATCGGCAAAAATTCCGACAATATCGAGCTTGTCGAGTTCACAGAAATCGAGCGTTTGCGGATCTTTCACGCGTCCGCCAAAAACGAGATGCAATTTGGCCTGGGCCATTGTTGCTTTCCTTGTCTGAGAGAGGGTGCCGTTACGGCTTGGCGGCGCCCTTAGCGTTTCAGACAGCGAAATGCTAGCGCGAATTAATCGCGCTTTTGCGCTTCCTTTGCAGCAGCTTGGCCTGCAGCTTTCACCGCTTCGCTCGCCTTGCTGACGAGATCACGGAATTGATCGCGTATTGCATCGGAACCAAGGCCGACTTCGGCCACCTTGGCTTTGCCGGCATCTTTCGCAGCGTTTGCAGCACGGACGGCGGTATCGTTGATGACTTTGCCGGCCTTCCCGAGAACCTTCTTTTCGCGTTCGGTCTTGGGCAACAGCATGCCGATAATCGCACCGATTGCGATACCGCCTGCGACAATTGCGAGTGGATTTTTCTCAATGCCTTCGTTCGAAACTTTGCCTGCTTTCTTGGCGAGTTCTTTCGAACTTTCGACGCTTCGTGTGGCTGCGAGCTTGCCTTTTTCCGCCGCGACAGCGACCTTGCGTTTTGCAGTTGTACCCGCTTGGGCGATGGTATCACGGGCACTGCCAGTCGCAGTTTTCAGATTATCGGCCAGCTTGCTCATTCTTCATCACCTTCGTCATTCGGCGCGCCCGTTCGCAGGCGCTGTATCCAGTCCGAAATGGGTCGCCGTGCGGCAAATAGCAATACAGCAAGTCCGGCAATCCCGACGAGCGGTGCATTTTTTGTAATGTTTTGCTTTGCCGCTTCTCCGGTCTTCACAACGCGTGCCTTTTGCTTGGCAGTCCAGCGGGCGCCAATGGTGCGCGGATGCAGGTCGATCTTGGCCTGTTCGATATCCGCCATCAACGATTGCCGCATCGCTTTACGGGTACGGTCGCGCTGCAATATCTCTTCACGTTCAGGCAGCATTGTCTTCTTCGCTATCGAACTTCAGGTTGTTCGCTGTCCGGCGCGCGGCAAGCGCGGCACCCCAGGCAGCAAGAGCAAAACCGATCACCACCAATAAAGTTGCAATCCAAGGCCCAACATATTGCGACAGGATAAGCAGCAAGCCGAGGATCAATGCCACGATGGCGCCAGAGAGGAAGAAAATCGCAAGAAATGCCCAGATACCCGCCTTGCGCAATATGCCGCCGCTATAGCTGAGGCGTGCTTTGGCATAGTCGATTTCGGCCGCGGCCAGCGCACGGACATCGTCAACCAATGTCCGCACCTGTTCGGTCGGAGAAGGATGCTCGATTTCAACGGGAGAGGTGTCTTTATCCATCACTCCCCCGTCTTACCCGGGTAACAGCATTTGTTGAAGCCGTTTCGGCCTCAGTCCCGGCCAGAACGCACCAATCGAGCTAGCACAAAGCCAATCGCGGCCGCAGCACCGATTGCGGCACCGGGGCTTTTGCGAATGAATTGACGGGTGTCTTCTAGGATGTCGTCGACCTGCTTTGCGTCGATCTTGGTCGCAAAATCATCGACAGCGTCGGCAGCCTTGCGGGCATAATCGCCATATTGCGTGCCCACTTTTTCGTCGATCTGCTCTGCACTTTCGCGCAGGATCTTGCCGACACCCTCAAGGGCTTCGCTGGCCTTGTCCTTGCCGCTTGTCGCTGCTTCGCGGGCACGATCAGCCGCCTTGTCTTTGATGTTTGCAAATTCGGTTTTCATCTTGGTTTTGACCTCTGTCTCGACCTTGCCCGGATTGGGCTTTGCCTTGGCGACAGCTGTCTTCGCGGCCGCTGCCTTCGGTTTTGCTGCCGACTTGGCAGCACGTTTCGGCTTTGACGCAGTCGTCTTTGCGGATGCGGCGGGTTGTTTGGGAGTGGCCATGTAAATCCTCCTTTCGGAACTGTTACCAAGCATATTGGTATTACAGGTGCTTTAGTCAACTATAACAGCACAATTTTGCAAGTCTGTCTGTGCATTCATATTCCGCTGGTCTTACTTCCTGCACCGATTGCCAGCGGGGGATTTAGCCATTAAGGGCGCGGCGAACCTTTCTCCCGGGAGCCAGCTATGACCGCTATCATCAATATCCATGCTCGTGAAATCCTCGACAGCCGCGGTAACCCCACAGTTGAAGTTGATGTCTTGCTGGAAGATGGCAGCTTTGGCCGCGCGGCTGTTCCGTCAGGCGCATCGACTGGCGCGCATGAAGCCGTCGAAAAGCGTGATGGCGACAAATCGCGCTATATGGGCAAGGGCGTACAACACGCCGTTGAGGCAGTGATCAACGAGATCGAACCGCTGCTTACCGATTTCGAAGCCGAGGACCAGGAAGATATCGACGCGGCGATGATTGCGCTCGATGGAACGGAGAACAAGTCGCGCCTTGGTGCAAATGCCATTTTGGGTGTCAGCCTTGCGGTTGCCAAGGCTGCTGCCGATGCCCGTGGATTGCCGCTTTATCGCTATGTTGGCGGCGTTAACGCAAAGGCCCTGCCGGTGCCGATGATGAACATCATCAACGGTGGTGAACATGCCGATAACCCGATCGACTTTCAGGAATTCATGATCATGCCGGTCGGTGCCGATAGCCTTGCAGAGGCTGTGCGCTGGGGTTCGGAGATTTTCCATACCTTGAAAAAGGGCCTGCACGAGAAGGGCCTTGCGACAGCAGTCGGAGATGAAGGCGGCTTTGCCCCCAATCTGTCATCAACGCGTGCTGCGCTCGACTTCATCATGGCCTCGATCGAGAAAGCGGGTTTCAAGGCTGGCGAAGATGTCGTGCTGGCGCTCGACTGCGCTGCCACCGAATTCTTCCGCGACGGCAAATATGAAATCAGCGGCGAGGGGCTCTCGCTTGATCCGCACACCATGGCTCAATATTTGGCCGATCTGTGCGCGGACTATCCGATCAAGTCGATTGAAGATGGCATGGCCGAAGATGACTTTGAAGGCTGGAAAGCGGTCACAGATTTGATTGGCAACAAGGTTCAACTGGTAGGCGACGACTTGTTCGTAACCAATCCGAAGCGCTTGGCCATGGGAATTGAAAAGGGCCTGGCCAACTCGCTGTTGGTGAAGGTCAACCAGATCGGTACGCTTTCGGAAACACTCGCAGCCGTTTCGATGGCGCATCGCGCGCGCTACACCGCCGTGATGTCGCATCGTTCGGGCGAAACCGAGGATGCAACGATTGCCGACCTCGCGGTTGCCACCAATTGTGGACAGATCAAAACCGGCAGCCTCGCCCGTTCGGATCGTTTGGCGAAGTACAACCAGCTCATCCGCATCGAGGAAGAACTGGGTTCAAGCGCCATTTACGCAGGCCGTTCTATCTTCCAGTGATTGCGCCGCCTGACGCCATGATGGTATAGACCCTTATGGCCAAGGCGAAACGCAAGACGAATCCTGAAGAGTTCCGCGCGAAACTCGTCACCGCCGCTGCATTGGTGGCGTTGTTGCTGATTGCATCCTACGCCCTGCTTGGTCCTACCGGCATTCTCGCCTGGGCCGAGTATAAGAGCGCCATTAACGAGCGCAGTAAGGAACTCGCCAAACTTGAAAAAGAGCGTGATGCGTTGCGCAATCGGCAGCGGCTTCTGGATCGCGACAATGTCGATCCGGACTTGGCCGGAGAGTTGATGCGCAAAGAGCTTAACGTTGTGGCACCGGACGAAATTGTTATCCCGCTGAAGGATAATGAATAGCTATGTCGTGTGGCTTCCCGACATAAAAGCACTTCCATCCTGGCGCGCGAATCTTTAGGCGCTTTCCCTAACGTCAAACCAAAAGCCCCGTGAGAGGACGACGCATTGGCCAAATCCCCAGCAAGCAAGCCGAGCAAGGCAAAAGCTGCCTCGGTTTCAATCGACGCGATTGCAAATCGCGAACGTCCGGCAACCCCGGTGCCTTACAAGGCGACCAAAGAAGAGTTGCTGAAATTCTATCGCGACATGCTGCTTATCCGCCGTTTTGAGGAGAAGGCAGGGCAACTTTACGGTTTGGGCCTCATTGGTGGTTTTTGCCACCTGTACATCGGCCAGGAAGCTGTTGCGATTGGACTGCAATCGGCGCTGACACCGGACAAGGACAGCGTGATCACCGGCTATCGCGACCATGGCCACATGCTTGCCTATGGCATCGATCCCAACATCATCATGGCCGAACTGACGGGCCGTGCCGCCGGCATCTCAAAGGGCAAGGGCGGCTCGATGCACATGTTTTCGACCGAGCATAAATTCTATGGCGGGCATGGCATTGTAGGCGCGCAGGTTTCACTCGGTGCAGGCCTCGCCTTTGCGCACAAATATAACAATGATGGCGGCGTATGCCTTGCCTATTTCGGCGACGGCGCTGCCAATCAGGGTCAGGTTTATGAGAGCTTCAACATGGCGGAGCTATGGAAGCTGCCGATCATCTTCGTGATCGAGAATAACCAATATGCCATGGGCACCAGCGTCAATCGCGCCTCGGCAGAGGACCAGCTTTATCGTCGCGGCGAAAGCTTCCGTATTCCGGGCCTCCAGGTTGATGGCATGGATGTGCTTGCGGTGCGCGGCGCTGCCGAAGTCGCGCTCGATTGGGTGCGCAGCGGGAAGGGGCCCATCCTGCTCGAAATGAAAACTTATCGCTATCGCGGACACTCAATGTCTGACCCGGCTAAGTACCGCAGCCGCGAAGAGGTGCAGGCTGTTCGTGAAAAGTCGGATCCTATCGATGGTTGCAAGGAAGACCTGCTCAAAATGGGCGTTACCGAAGACGAGCTGAAAGTAATCGAGAAGGAAATCCGCAATATCGTGAACGCGTCAGCCGAGTTTGCCGAGCAGGCCCCCGAGCCTGAACTTTCTGAACTGTATACCGACGTGTTGGTGGAGAATTACTGATGGCAATCGAGCTCAAAATGCCCGCTTTGTCGCCCACCATGGAGGAAGGCACGCTGGCCAAATGGCTGGTCAAGGAAGGCGATACCGTTTCGTCCGGCGACATTCTCGCAGAGATTGAAACCGATAAGGCGACGATGGAATTTGAGGCCGTCGACGAAGGAACAGTATCGCAGATACTCGTTCCCGAAGGCACAGACGGTGTCAAAGTAGGAACCGTGATTGCACTGATCTCAGGCGAGGACGACGCAGCAGTTCCTGCCAAAGCACAGACCCCGCCGCCGCCAGCAACGCCGCCAGAAATGCAGACCGAACCGGTCGCTGCTGTGGCGCCGCCCGCGCCTCCAGTCGCCAAGGCGATTGCGGCCGATCCAGCAATTCCTGCCGGCACGGCAATGACTATGGTCACTGTTCGTGAAGCGCTGCGCGATGCGATGGCAGAGGAATTGCGCGCCGATGACCGTATCTTCGTCATGGGTGAGGAAGTCGCCGAATATCAAGGTGCCTACAAGGTAACCCAAGGCCTGCTCGATGAATTTGGCCCGCGCCGCGTTATCGATACGCCGATTACCGAATATGGTTTCGCCGGAATTGGCACCGGAGCCGCGATGGGCGGTCTGCGTCCGATCGTTGAATTCATGACATTCAACTTTGCGATGCAAGCGATCGACCACATCATCAACTCCGCCGCCAAAACAAACTATATGTCTGGCGGCCAGATGCGTTGCCCGATCGTGTTCCGCGGGCCCAATGGTGCCGCCGCACGCGTAGGTGCACAGCATAGCCAAAACTATGCGCCTTGGTATGCCAGCGTGCCTGGGTTGATCGTTATTGCGCCCTATGATGCAGCCGATGCGAAAGGACTGCTGAAAGCGGCCATTCGTTGTGAGGATCCGGTGGTCTTCCTCGAAAATGAGCTGATGTATGGCCGCAGTTTTGAGGTACCCGCGGTAGACGATTATGTCCTGCCGATTGGCAAGGCTCGCATCGTTCGCGAAGGCCGAGACGTCACCATCGTCTCTTATTCGATCGGCGTCGGCTTCGCATTGGATGCAGCTGAAAAGCTGGCGGGTGAGGGGATCGATGCGGAAGTCATCGACCTGCGCACTATCCGTCCGCTCGACAAAGCGACAGTTCTTGCAAGCCTTGCCAAGACCAACCGATTGGTGATTGCAGAAGAAGGCTGGGCCACCTGCTCCATAGGCAGTGAAATCGCCGCTATTTGCATGGAAGAAGGTTTCGACGATCTCGATGCGCCGGTTGTACGCATTGCAAACGAAGATGTGCCGATGCCCTATGCCGCGAACCTGGAACGTGCGACGCTCATCAACGCGGACAAGATCGTTGCTGGTGTGCGAAAGCTGTTAGGCAGGTAAGCCTGATCAAGCGCAAGTGGCGACGGGATCTTCGCCGGTCTTGTCATAAAGACCGGTGAGATCGCGTGCATCGCGCACCACGAACACGCCTTTTGCTTTCAATTCCCTGGAAACGTAGGGCGAAATGCCAAAGAGCGCTTGAAAGTCGTAAGATACTTCTGCGACGATCAATGCGCTTCCCGGGACAGGTTTGACCCTTGCGGCACCCGTATTGATTCCGTCTTCCAGCGTGTCATCGCCCAATCCAGTACCTTCTGGGCCGAATTCGGAATCAACATCTTTTTCGCCCATGCACCGCTGCCAATGGATGTAGATGTTATCATCGGCATCATATTCGACACTGGAAATGATGATCCGTGCGTTGTCGAAAAAGTTAGGGTCGCCAAACTGTTTGGGCGCGCCAAGAAAGATGTCGTTGATATCAGATTCATAGACACGGCGTGTCTGGAGCACGCCTGCCTCGCCGACGCGTGAGGCATTATCTGCCGCTGCAAGGGCGATCTGGCTGATTTGCTGCTGGGTCTGCACATAATAGGCCGTTTCCGCACCTGTCACGCCGAGGACCATCAATATTGGCAAGGAATAGGCGAGCTCGATTACCGCTACACCCGACCTATCCTGCCTCAGCCTATTGACAAAATTAGACAGCATTTTTCGTGCAAATGCCATTTCACTCATCCTCTGTCGTACAGTGGCCGGCGTTAACGACGGCTTCATTTTCTTCGGCATAAGGCTGGTTCCGCAGGACAGTTGAGGCAACCAGCGTCGTGAACGGCGAACCGCCGGTGATCCGGTAGATCGGGAAAATCCGTTTGTATCGGAAAGTTGCCGAGTACAGGACTGTGGCGCGTGCGCCGCCTTGGCCGGCAACACCTTTTTCGTCCCAGATATTGTTACCGTTGGTATCCTCGAATGGCTCGCTACGGTCGCAAACATTGTCGTCGTCAGAGTCGATAAACTCTTCCATATCTCCGACATCTGCAAAACTTGTATAGCTGCGACGGACATAGACGATCGAATTTTCACCGTCAGCATCCATCACTTGCGATACGGCCTGCGTTACCAGTGCGTCCATTTCGGCGGCGTTTTCAGCGTTAACTCGCAGACCGGAATCACGTGCTGCCTTTTGAATGGCGCCTTGCAGAACTCCACGTGCATAAAGCGAATAGCCAATGTCAAATGCGCCCAGCAGGAGCGTTAGGAGCACTGGTGTAATCAGCGCAAATTCAACAACGGTCACGCCATCGTTGTTGCGCTTCAGACGCGTGAAACTATGCCAAGCCATATCAGCTTTCCAACCTTAGCGCGGCAATATCACCTGCGATTCGGCGGAAATTGTCGATCAAATCATCGGCACTTTCCGATTCATAAACATGGCTTGATGCATCACGCGTTTCCCCTGCGCATTCGTACATCGCATCAGACAGCTCCGTACCAAGGCCGACAATCCAGATCGTGACGTTCATGTTGCGCACGGCTTGGCAGATTGCGAGGAAACGGTCTTCATGGCGAATAAACTGCACGCCGGTACCGGCCGCCCCCGTGACACGGCGATCAAGATACTCAACGCCGTACAGCCCATAAAGCGAAGTGCTGGGGGCGAGTTCACCATCGGTCATGAATACCAGATGGCGTGAAATTGTGTCGCCGCTCGCGGTATAGGCATTTTCGCTAGCGAAAAGACCGATTGGCGAAAGCAGGCGTCCACCCCAGATCATTCCCATATCGTGATAGGTTGAACCCACAGCTACCAGGGAATCGACATAATCCTCGACCTCATCACGATCATATTCTCCGAGCTTCATTGCTTCGTGCGGGCAATAATGATTGGCTCGCGAGTAGGTAGATCGGGTTTGGTTGCTGGTCGTAACATTCTGTGAGTTCTGGTTTTGACGCAGATAGGTGATGTTCGACCATGCCGGCGTCCATTTTGTGGCATCATCGCTTGTCGGAACCATGTTCAGATCAAGGTCATAGGCGTCGGCAGATGGCGGCGAGAACGAGTTTTCGGATACGGTCTGCCGTTCCTCGATGCATCCGTTCCAGGTCGAAGTCACATTGCCGCCGCTATTGCCGGTTTGCGTTGTAACCGCTGCACCGCCATTGATCGTGGCGATATAGGCACTGACGTCATATGTTGTCGGCCCATATACCCAATAAGCGTTATTCGAAGGGACCATCGTCCATGCGGTTGGCTGGCTGACTTCGGTTACATCTGTTTCGATGACATAAGTATATTCACGCCGCTGTAACCAACACCTGTTGCTCGACCAGCGGTAACGATACTGATACTGTCGATAGGATTGTGTTTCAGTATAAGTAACTGTTCTTACACCGGTTCCATCGTCGACGCTGCTGTTATAATTGGTGACTTGGGGCGAACCTACCGCTTGAACTGCACTATCAGCCGGTGAGGCCAGTGCATTGCAGGCATTGCGGCTGTTAACTGCAGAATTGATCGATTGGTCGGTCCAATTCCCGGTCCGTTGGTTTTGCGGATTGGAGCTGTCGCGGTCCGTTACAGGCGTTCCCCAAGCGGACGCGACTTGCGTGAATCCATTGGTCCAGACACGGCTTTGGTAAGTTGCAGTGGTGCGCAGCCAGTTTGGATTGGCTTGGTGCAGGATGCGCCCGACATTTACCGACGACGAATATGGCACAAAGCCATAACGCAGTTGCGAATCTTCAGAGACGGTAGGTGCAAGCGCATCATAAAACGCCATTACCGCCTCTCGTAGCGCGGCAATTCGAGACCCGGCTCCGCTGTTGCATTCGTCCGTCCCATCCACACACCAGTCCATCGAGCCGGTGGAATCGAGAACAAACATGATATCGGTGTTGCTAAGATCGAGCGCTGCGTCGCAGCTGACCGTCAATTGTTTCTCGTCCTCGGTGAACATTTGCATGATCACCAAAGGCAGAGTTGCCGTGGCCTGGCCGTTTACGGTGCCTTCATTTTCGGTATATTCGATTTCGACATCGTAGGAGCCATATGTTCCGTCGGTGAAATTGGCATGGAAATAACTCTCAGCCTGCGCCTTGGCGCTATCCGTGCCCGTTGTTGTCCAGACACCCGAGCCCATGACCTTTCGCCCTGCGAGTGAACCGGCATCGCATGCCTGCTGCAAACGAGTCTTGGTCATATAGATGCGCGCAACATCTACCCCACCGCCGATCATTGCAGTCAACGGCACCAATGCGGCAGCGACCAGCGCTATCGTATTGCCGGAAACGTCACGCCGAATGCGCGACAGGAAACGCTGCTGATTTCGCGCGAAACCGCCCTGTTTCATTTTTGGTCCCCACACACATCACACTGACACACCCAGCGTATAGATCTTCAACTACAACCAAAGTTGTAATGAATAGCGTTAGGAATAGGTTACGAAGTGTTGGGATTCCGTTAACTGGGATTTTTCAAAGGCTTCTCGGACTCATTGCTTTCACTCGCAGCGTTGCTATTGCCGCTTGGTTCAATGCCGACAGCCGGCAAAAAACAGGAAATGTCGAAACCAGATGCCAGAGTTAAAGCCTTATGAGCGCCTAGCCATCGCTTATGCCGATAAGGACATTGCAGGCATGCTGGCATTATTGCTGATGCTGGACAGCAAACTGCTTGAAGTACTGCGTAAAGGGCAGGAGCCTTTGCTCGCGCAAATGCGGATTGTCTGGTGGCGGGAACAATTTGGTAAATCCGTCAGCGACAGAGCACGCGGCGAACCTTTGTTGCAGCAATTGTCGGAAGCTGAGGCAAATAAGCCTGAACTGTGGATTGGTCATCATGCGACGCAATTGGCAGAGGGATGGGAAATATTGGCTGCAGCCGGCAATGATGCCGAACAGCAAGATTGGGAAACCCACTCGAGACTTCGCGCATCGGCCATATTCGGTGCCTATGCTGAGTGGCAGGATGCATCTGAACAGAACAAGCAAAAGGCAATCGAAAGCGGCTATGATTGGGCGGTTTCTATATCGGGGCGGCGATACTCTCGTAAATTCGCACCGAGTGGAATGAAACCGTTGGACTTGCTGGCACTCGGCGCGCGACTGGACAACGAAACGTCAACATTGAAGCGAATAAGCGGGGCTAGTCGGCTTGCGCTTCTTACCTTGACTGGCCTTTGAGTTTTCGCACTATGGCTTTCACACAACAGGGTGGTGCCGGAGTGTAAGCCATGCGCAAGCTTTTGGCTGGGGCAGGTATTTCCCTTGTCGCTTCATCCTTGGGCTATTGGATGTGGCAAGTTTGGGCGACGCCCGATCCAATCATTCCGCAGCCACCACCCGAGGAACCAGCAGCGCTCGAACTGCCAGTCGCCGGGGCAGGTGCGCCCGCTTTTGGCGCACCACCGCCAGAGCCGCCTGCGGCCGCGAAGTTGAGCCGCGAAGAGGTTCGTTTCAATCGTTATGACCGCAATCGGGACGAACTGGTTTCGCGCATCGAGATGATGTCGAGCCGGACCAAGGACTTCAAGAAGCTCGACAGGGACGGCAACAACCTGCTCTCATTCGAAGAGTGGGCTGCTGCAACCGGCGAACGATTTGCCAGAGCCGATTCCAATCGGGACAGCCTGCTGACGCGAAAGGAATTTCTCTCGACGCGCCCCAAGCGTGTGGCGAAACCTAATTGTCGGTGCTGAGACCGTAGCTATCCATCCATGTCGCCAGGTCTTCGCGCGCGCGGTTGGTCAGGAAAGCCTTGCGTTCTTTCTTGTGCACCTTGCCTTCAGGCGGCGGGAAAAGGCCGAAATTGACGTTCATCGGTTGGTAGCTATCGGCTTCTGCCTCGCCGGTGATATGGTGGAGCAACGCGCCAAATGCCGTCGACTGCGGCGGCGGCGCGATAGGCCGTCCTGCCAGTTCATGCGCAGCCATGACCCCCGCCATCAAACCGACGGCTGAGCTTTCAACATAACCCTCGCATCCGGTGATCTGACCCGCGAAGCGGATGTGCGGCGCATTCTTCAACCGCAACTGTTGATCGAGCAGGATTGGCGAGCGGATGAAGGTGTTACGATGCAGCCCACCCAGCCGCGCGAATTCGGCCTTTTCAAGCCCGGGTATGGTTCGAAACAGTTCTACCTGCGCGGCATGCTTCATCTTGGTCTGGAACCCGACCATATTCCAAAGCGTGCCTTGCTTGTTGTCCTGCCGCAATTGGACGACGGCATAGGGCCAACGCCCGGTTTTCGGATTATCGAGCCCCACCGGTTTCATCGGTCCAAATCGCAGCGTTTCAACACCACGCTCCGCCATGACTTCGATCGGCATGCAGCCTTCGAAATAGGGTGTGTCCTTCTCCCATTCACGGAATTCGGCCTTGGGGGCATCAAGCAGACCTTGGTGAAAGGCCTGATACTGCTCCTTGTCCATCGGGCAGTTGATATAATCCTTGCCATCGCCTTTGTCCCAGCGGCTTGCATACCAGGCGACATCCATATCGATGCTGTCATGATAGACGATCGGCGCGATGGCATCAAAAAAGGCGAGGCTGTCTTGCCCCGTCGCGGCCAGGATTTTTTCCGCCAATGCCATTGCAGTGAGCGGCCCCGTCGAAATGATTGTCAGCCCGTCAGAAGGAAGGGTGTCGATCCGTTCGCGGACAATTTCCAGATTGGGCAGTGCGGACAGCTGCCGGGTTACTTCGGCTGAAAACACGTCGCGATCGACCGCAAGCGCCGATCCGGCGGGCACTTTGGCGACTTCAGCCGCACGCATGACGAGCGAGTCGAGCTTTCGCATTTCCTGGTGGAGCAGGCCAACTGCATTGTTATCGGCATCGTCGGAACGGAAGCTGTTTGAACAGACAAGTTCGGCGAGACCATCGGTCTGGTGCGCAGGTGTCATGTCCCCGCTGCCGCGCATTTCCGACAGGCGCACCTTGAAGCCGCGCTTTGCCAATTGCCATGCCGCTTCGCTTCCGGCGAGACCGCCACCTATAATATGAACCTGATGCTTAGACATTGGCCGCGCCGCTAGCAAAAAAGCATGGCTTAGGACAGGCAAAAGCGGCATGTTCTTTGCCATGAGCTTTCGATGCAAGATTTCCGACAAGCGCGTGATCGAACGTCCGGTATTGCTGGCCCCGCCCGCAAGCACGCACAAATATGCGCGAGGCAGCGCCATTGTCTTTTCCGGGCCGCCGCTTCGCACAGGTGCATCGCGGCTTTCGGCACAGGCAGCGCTTACTGTTGGCGCCGGTCTTGTGACGATCGTTGGTGAGTATGAAGCGTTGAAGGAGCATGCCGCACAGGTAACCGCGATCATGCTGCGGGAAGTCGATCCCGATCTGGCCATAATTGATGATCGCGTCCGTTCGGCGCTTTTGGGACCGGGCGCGGGTATTTCAACCCGAACAAAGGAAGCTGTATTGCGCCTTTTGCAGAAGGGCGTTCCGCTGGTGCTCGATGCCGATGCCTTGACCAGTTTTGAATTGCAGCCGTCTGAAATCTTCAGCGCATTGCATGATCAAGTGGTGTTGACGCCGCATGAAGGTGAATTTGCCCGACTGTTTCCGGTCATTGATCTTGCCGACCGATTTACCGCTGCCCGATTGGCTGCGGAACTGAGCGGGGCAGTTGTGCTGCTCAAGGGCGCGGAAACAATTGTTGCTGCACCGGATGGACGGTTGGCGGTAAACACTCATGCGGCTCCCTGGTTGGCATCTGCGGGATCAGGTGACGTCCTCGCCGGATTGGTTTGCGGGCTGCTAGCGCAAGGCAGTTCCGCGTTTGAAGCAGCTTGTATTGCCGCATGGCTCCATGGCGACATAGGAATCAGGGGAGGGCCAGGATTGACGGCCGATGCAATGCCCGGTCTTATTCCGCTTGTATTGGCTGCCTGTCTCGACAAAGGGTAGAGGATGGCTCAAGACCTTGCACATAAACGCCCTTGGCTATTTGCCAGTCTGCTTTTCGGGCTGACCTATCCGCTAAGTTGGCAGCTGGACATGCCGGAAATGCTCTCCATTGCATGGAAGATGGGCGGCGTCGGATTGCTGGTTGGTTATGCATTACGCCGCCACCATAGCGGCGAATTCCTGTTGCTTGCGGCGGTAATGGCATTTTGGGCGTTGGGTGACGGCCTGCTTGAGCTCGACATGATCTGGGGCGCAATTGCATTTGCGATCGGGCATGTCATTGCGATCACACTGTTCTTGCGCCATCGCCGCGTCAATCCGGCGTTGAGCCAGCTATTGCTGGCCATCGCTGTTTTCGTGTTGGCCCCGGATATCGCTTATTTTCTTCCAGCTGACAGGGCGTTCGGAATACAGGCTGCCATCTACACATTGTTCGTCGCCGGCATGGCGGGCAGCGCGTGGAACAGCAATTTCCCGCGATACCGCGTCGGCTTGGGGGCAATGGCGTTCGTCGTCTCGGACCTTCTGATTTTCGCGCGGACGGGTGTTTTGGCGGAGGCGGGTTGGGTGTCTTACGCCATCTGGATCCTATATTATGGTGGCGTGTTGATGATCGCCACCGGTGTGGTCACGACTTTGGTCAAGCGCGGGCACTTCGCGGACGGATAGACCTATTCCCCGCCACCTGCCGGTGGAGCACTTTCACCGCGCAGCAGGGCTTCGATTTCCGGCAGTGGCCGGTCGGTCATTTCCTTTGTGATCTCGGATACTATTCGCTGTTCGACTTCCTTATGCCAATGACTGCGCAATTCGCCCATGGTCTTGGGGGGAGCAATAACCACGAGTTGTTCGAATTCATGGGCCAAGGCTCGCATGTTGATGATGTTGGCAGTCTCGGCCGCCCAGCGTTCTTCATCAAGCTGATGATAGTCAGGCTCCTCCATCGCCGGCCTGCCAAATCCCGCGCTCTGCCCTGTTAAGCCGGGTGCGTCGGTTTTTATTTCCCTGTCCTTGCGATCTTCGCGGGTTTCGTGCTGTTCAGTCTGAAGTTCGATTCGATCGCCGCTCCCCTTATTGCGAAGCATCAACATCTTGCGCCCGTCGGTTACGAGTATCAGGCAATTGTGCGGAAGGATCATGATCAACTCCTGTTTGTTCGGATCTGAGGAAACGTCCCTGCAACCTGGCAGTTCCAGCCCGAAATGCGCCGGAATTGCTGCCGCGTGAAACTTCCTGCGATTTGGTGCGTTTATGCAGCAGTTTTTGTTGCAGGAGCGCCCAAATGGCAGACGAAGAACATACTACTATCATCACCGAACCAAGAGATCGCGGAGGCGACGGATGGTTCATTGGCTTGGTTCTGCTGCTCGGAATTATCCTGGCCGTGATCTTCTTTACCGGATCAATGGGAACCGAGCGTGCCAAAGATACGGCGATCACAGACGCCGCGCAAGATGTAGGCGCTGCCGCAAAAAAGATTGGCAATGCGGCTGAAAAGGCCGTCGATTAGGTCGACGGCAAATAAGTATATACTCATCCCCGCTCAGCGGCGGGGATGAGGGATACCATCAAATATCAGTTTTCCGTTCCAGCTTCGACTGGTGCATCGACTGGCTCTTCGCCGTCGTCGCTCTCTTCGATCTTCGCGGCGCTGACGACATGTTCGTTATCATCGACGTTGAAGAGACGCACGCCGGCTGAACCGCGACCGATAACACGCAAGCTGTCGAGCGGCATCCGGATCAGTTTTGCCTGATCGGTAACAAGCATCAGTTGATCGCCCTTGGTCGCCGGGAAGCTGGCAACGACCGGGCCATTACGGCCGATATTGTCGATGTTGGTGATGCCTTGTCCGCCGCGACCCGTGCGGCGATATTCATACGCAGAGGACAGCTTACCATAGCCATTTGCGCAAACGGTGAGGATGAATTGCTCTTTATCCTCCAGTTCCGCCATACGCTCGGCTGAGAGCGAGGGTTCGCCTTCCTTCTCCGGTTTCCACGGAGCGAAGCGCAAATAGGCTTCGCGTTCCTCGGCTGTGGTTCCGACCCGGCGCAGGATGGATAGCGAAATGACCTGGTCGTCGCCAAGCAGCTTCATCGCGCGCACACCGGTTGATGAGCGGCTCTGGAATTCGCGAATGTCATCGGCGGCAAAGCGGATTGCCTTGCCGTTGCGGCTTGCGAGCAGGACATCGTCTTCAGGTGTGAGCAATTCGACCCCGATCAAGCGGTCGTCAGCATCCTCGCCTTCAAACTTCATCGCAATCTTGCCGTTCGATGGGATGTTGGCAAAGGCATCCATGCTGTTGCGGCGGGCATATCCTTTCGCGGTGGCAAAGACGACACTGAGCCCACCCCATTCGGCTTCATCCTCCGGAAGGGTAAGGACGTTCGAAATGGTCTCCCCTTCCGCCAGCGGAAGCAGGTTGACCATGGGCCGACCTCGCGTAGACGGTCCACCTTCGGGCAGGCGCCACACCTTGAGGCGATAGACCTTGCCGATATTCGAGAAGAACAGCACCGGAGTATGCGTGCTCGTCACGAACAATTCGGTAACGGCATCTTCTTCCTTCGTCGCCATTCCAGCGCGGCCCTTGCCGCCGCGATTCTGCGCGCGGAAGGTGGCAAGCGCGGTACGCTTGATATATCCGCCATGGGTGACGGTAACGACCATTTCCTCACGTTCCATGAGGTCTTCATCGTCAATGCCATCCCAGCTAGGTGCGATTTCACAAAGACGCGGCGTGGAAAATTCGCGATCGATCGCTTCCAACTCTTCGCGCATCACCGCGTACAGCTTTACCCGGTCACCGAGGATGGCGAGATATTCCTCGATCTGGATCGAGAGTTGTTTGAGTTCGTCACCAATTTCATCTCGGCCGAGTGCCGTCAGGCGATGCAGGCGAAGATCGAGGATGGCGCGGACCTGGATATCCGACAGGCGATACGTATCACCTTCGATCTCGGTTTCGATGGCTTCGACCAAGCGGATATAAGGTGCGATTTCGGCGACCGGCCACTCACGCGAACTCAGTGCTGCGCGCGCCTCGATAGGAGAAGCCGAACCCCGGATGATCTTTACCACCTCGTCAAGATTGGTCACCGCAACCACGAGGCCAAGCAAGATGTGCGCGCGATCGCGCGCCTTGTTCAGTTCGAACTTGGTGCGGCGGGTGATCACTTCCTCGCGGAATTTGACGAAGCTCTCAATGATGTCGCGCAGGTTGAGCACTTCCGGACGCCCGCCGCGAATGGCGAGCATGTTGGCCGGGAAGTTGGATTGCGCCGGAGTGTGTCGCCATAATTGGTTTAGGACGACTTCAGGCGTCGCATCGCGTTTCAGTTCAATGACGACGCGAACGCCCTTGCGGCTGGATTCGTCTCGAATGTCCGAAACGCCTTCGATCCGCTTATCCTTGGCGGCTTCGGCAATTTTCTCGACCAAGCCAGATTTACCGACCTGATAGGGAATTGAGGTGAGCACGATTGAACGCCGGTCACCGCGCCCCTCTTCAATCTCATGCCTGGCGCGCATCACGATTGAACCGCGGCCTTCACGATAAGCCGATTTTGCCCCTGACTGTCCAAGAATGAGCGGTGCGGTTGGGAAATCGGGCGCAGGGATGATCTCAATAAGTTCATCGACGGTTATGGCCGGATTTTCGATATAGGCCAGGCAGGCCCTAATCACCTCACCGAGGTTGTGCGGCGGGATGTTGGTGGCCATGCCGACGGCAATCCCGCCTGCACCGTTTACAAGCAGATTGGGGAAGCGGGCAGGGAGGACCTGTGGTTCATCCCGGCTGCCGTCATAATTGGGCTGGAAATCGACCGTGTCCTTGTCGAGATCGTCGAGCAGCGAATTGGCGACCTTGGCAAGACGCGCTTCGGTATATCGCATCGAAGCCGGCGGATCGGGATCCATCGAACCGAAGTTACCTTGGCCGTCGATCAGCGGAACGCGCAGCGACCAATCCTGGGTCATACGAGCAAGTGCATCGTATATCGCGCTGTCGCCGTGCGGGTGATAGTTACCCATCACGTCACCAACGATCTTGGCTGATTTACGATAGGGGCGCCCGGCGACGAAACCGCCTTCCTGACTCGCGAACAGGATACGGCGATGTACCGGCTTCAAACCGTCGCGCACATCGGGAAGTGCACGCGCGACAATCACCGACATGGCATAGTCGAGATAGCTCGACTTCATCTCATCGACAATGTCTACCGGGGTAATATCGGTGGGTTCGATCGGTTCGATCTCTTCGCTCACGTCCGCAAAAATCCTTGTATTTTTCTGTAATGGGGCACCCTAGACGAGCGCCATCAAAATAGCCACCCAAGCACCCTTCAAAGTCGCCTTTTTCACCAGTTTATCCACAGATTCAAAGGCTGCCCAACGCTGTTTGACGCCATTCAACCACAATTCATCTGCACGCCGCTATCCCGATTGCGAAACGGCGGTTAGACGCGTAAGGGTGGCGGCAAATTAGGGCCGCCTTTTGTGCGATTGGCTGGTCTGTTTGTTAAGTGGAGAGTCGAATGAATCGCATTACTAAGTTCGCCGCAGCACTTGCACTTGGCTCGTTCGTGGCCGTTCCCGCGGCATATGCTGCCAAGGACGACAAGAAAAAGGCCGAGGCGGAAAAGCCGGTTAAGCGCAATTTTTCCAAGGAATTCCAGAAAGCCTATGGCCCTGCCGTAGCCGCTTTTATTCAGAAGAAGGATCCGGTTGCTGCAGCGGCATTGTTCCCGACGGTTGAAGCCGCAATCCTCAACCCTGACGATCGCTACGAGGCGGGCGTGTTTGCTTTCAATCTGGGATCGCAGATGAAAGACGTCGCGCTCCAGCGCAAGGGTGTGAACCTCATCGTCGACAGCGGTGTTGCCCCTGCAAATCTGAAGCCCGCCTACACATTCCAGCAGTCGCTCTATTTCTACAACGACAAGGATTATGCGACTGCAACCACCAAGATGCTCGAGGCCTATAATCTCGGCTTCCGTGGCAGCAATATCGAGGTGCAGATTTCCAATGCCTATCGCCTCCAGAACAATTATCCGGAAGCGATCAACTGGTTGGGCAAGGCTGTAGAGGCTACCAAGGCTGCCGGTGGTAAGCCCGAAACGCAGTGGTTCGCCCAGGCGCTGAATTATGCGACCCGTTCGAAGAATAACGAGCAGATCCTTCACTGGGGCAAGGAAATGATCAAACATGATCCGCGCCCTGAAACCTATCACGATGCCCTGTTCCAGTTTCAGCGGATTGCGGATCTCGACAATCTGGAATCGCTCTCGGTGCTTCGTCTCGCTCGCCTGAACAAGGCGCTGATGTTTGAACATGAATTCAAGCAATATGTCGAGTATGCCGATGCCCGTCGCTATCCGGCAGAAGTTGCAGCAGTTCTCGACGAAGGTTTCGCCAAAGGAACCATTTCCAAGAACAACCTGACCTTCTCGGAAATTTATGGCAGCGCGCAAAAGCTGATCCCCGAACTGTCAGGAACATGGGCACAGGATGAAAAGGCGGCCCTTGCTGCTCCGAAAGGCTTCACAGCAATGCTTACCGGCGATGCCCTGCTGTCTTTTGGCCAATATGCCCGCGCCAAGGCTATGTATGAAGCTGCGCTTGCAAAAGGCGGCATCATCGATCGTGAAGGCGTAGACCAGACCGACCGTGCCTTGACCAACCTCGGCATTGCCCAAACCCATCTCAAGGATTGGGCTGGCGCCAAGGCTACCTTTGCCAAGATCTCGGGTGCAAAGCGCAAGGCCATTGCAGAATATTGGTTGATCTACATCGACCAGCAAACGGCAGCACCCGCACCTGCGCCTGCTGCATAAGCTATAAACATTGGAAAATTTGAAAGGCCTGCGCTTCTGCGCGGGCCTTTTTAGTTTTCGATCGGCACGCCGGGCTGGTCTTTGGCGGTGCGGATCGTCAGCGAAGTCTTGACGCTTGAAACATTGGGTGCAGCCGTCAGTTGCGATGTCAGGAATTCCTGGAATGACTGCAAGTCATGCGCGACGATTTTCAGGATGAAGTCGATTTCGCCATTGAGCATGTGGCATTCGCGCACATTGGGCAACGAACGTACATGATCCTCAAAGGCGCGCAAATCGGCCTCTGCCTGGCTCTTTAGACTGACCATGGCGAATACCATGATCGAATAGCCTAAGGCAGCCGGATCGATTTCGGCGTGATAACCCTTGATGGCTCCGGATTGTTCGAGCGTGCGCATCCGACGCAAACATGGCGGGGCGGTCAGACCTACCTTGCTTGCCAGTTCGACATTCGTGATGCGCCCATTTTCCTGAAGTTCGGCGAGAAGCTTCAGATCAATAGCATCGAAACTGATTGCTGCCATATTATGTTATTTCCCTAATCTGATTGCAGCTAACCATAAAATATTATTATCCGCAATTGCAATTGTTCCAAAGCCGGACAGCGGAAATTGTCAACGCTGTGGATAAGTGGTGTCCCATAGTGTGACGCCCAGAAATAGCGGCTTTTGCGAGGGTGAAGTGGCGGCTAACGATAGCTTTTCACCAAAGTGATTTCTTTGAGAAGACGATAGTTGCGCGTAGACGACCGCCTTGCCACTGCATTGCAGAACCTGGATTTGACGCAGGGTGGTGCGCAGGTCGGCCAATGGCGGCAACTGATCGATTTGCTCGCGCAAAATCCCCGTGATTTTGATGGTGAATTGGTGGCGCGCGGACTGGTGAACGCGCACATGCTTTCGCAAAAGATCTCGCCAGAAGAGCGTCTTGCAGGCGTCAAGGCACTGGCCGGAAGGATCCGTTCAGCGCCATTGATTCAGTTGCTTGCCGGCGATGCTCCGGAAATTGCGGCCGCTGCAATCTATGGCGCTGATCTTTCAGACACCGAATGGAGCGAACTTGTTCCCGAGTTGCCGGTTCGTGCGCGCGGGTTCCTGCGTAATCGCTCCGATCTCGGCCTTAAGACAAAACGGGCGTTGGAAACCTGGGCTGGTGCCGACTTCCGTATTCACGGAACGGTGGAGCCCGCGGTTGCAGCACCTCAGGCAAAGGCGCCTTCAGGGGAAATAGGCGCAATCGTCCGCAGGATCGAACAGTGGCGCAAAGATCGCGAGTCTGGAGATTCGCCTCGCTTGCCGTTGGGCGATGAGTTCGCAGACCATGAGGTCGACAAGCCAAACGAAATCAATTTCGAAACCGACGACAATGGAACGATTATCTGGGTTCAGGGCGTCCCTCGGGGCGCAATTGTCGGCGTCGATATCGCACAAGCGGCTTACGATGATGGACCTGGACCAGATGCATATGGCGCGGCTGCTTTTCGTCAGCGCATGCCGCTCGAGAATGCCCGTATGCGCCTTCGCGGTAGCCCGGCCGTGGATGGCCATTGGCGTGTCAATGCAGCACCATTTTTCGACCAGTTGACAGGCCGTTTCCGGGGCTATCGCGGCATATTACGTCGCCCGACGATTAGCGAAATGCCCGAGGCAGGCGCTGCCCATGATGAGCAACGCCGCCTGCAGGGTGAAAGCATGCAGCAGGTAGTGCACGAGTTGCGCACGCCTTTGGGGGCCATCGCCGGTTTTGCGGAAATCATCGAGCAGCAATTATTTGGCCCGGTCTCGGACGAATACCGACAATTGGCGAGCGCGATCCTCGCAGACGCGCATCGACTGCTAGCCGGATTTGAGGATTTGAGCGTTGCGGCACGGTTGGATGCCGGCAACTTCGAAGTCGAAGAGGGCGTTACCGAGTGCCGCTGGCTAGCCAATCGATTGGCTGAACGTCTTCATGCGATCAGCGAAAACAATCATATCAACTTGAACCTGGCAATTGCTGATCCGGTTCGTCCCTATGCTATCGACCGGTCGCTTGCAGAACGCATATTTTCGCGTCTGCTGTCTGCGGTCATCATGGGTTGTTCCGAAGGCGAAAGTTTGAACGGACGTTTCCGAACCGAACCCGGCGTATCAGCGACAAACCTGTTCCAGCTCGAGTTGCCGACGCGTTTGAAGAAATGCAGCGACGCACAATTGTTCGGAACTGATCCTTCGGAATCGGAACTTGAAACCAATCCCGATATTGCATCGCCTTTGCTCGGACTTGGTTTTTCGCTAAGGCTTGTCCGAAACTTGGCGCGCAAGGCCGGGGGCGATTTACGCTTTCAAAAGGAAAGCCTGATACTGAAAATTCCTGCCGTCCAGGACGGTGACATGGATTACAGCGATACCGGGGGCGACTAGTTATGGGACAGAAGGGGGCTTCGGCACAGATGGTCGCGCCCCTGAGCTTTCCCGCCAACGGTCCCATTGCCAGGCTGCAGGATTGGAATTGCCCGCGCTTCATCGTCACGGTCGATACGGAAGAAGAATTTGATTGGAGCGGCCCGTTTACGCGCGACCGACATGGTCTCAGCCATTTGCGCGCGATCGATCCATTCCAGAAATTGTGTGAAAATAACGGGGTGAAGCCCATCTATCTGGTGGATTACCCGGTTGCCGCAGATAATTATGGCGCTGAACTATTCAAAGGCCTTGTCGATGCCGGCAGGGCTGATGTTGGCCTGCAGCTCCATCCCTGGGTGACACCGCCATTTTCCGAAACGGTAAATGCGCACAACAGCTATGCCTGCAACCTGCCTCCAACGCTGGAAAAGGCCAAGTTGCAGCAACTGTATGAAGTGATTGCCGAGCGAATTGGAGTGGAGGCCCAGATTTACAGGGCTGGGCGATACGGGGCAGGTCGGGCAACGCCTGATTTCCTTCGTGAACTGGGAGTCAGGATCGACAGTTCAGTGCGTTCTCATTTTGATTATCGCGTGCAAGGCGGGCCGAATTTCGCCCGCTGCCCGTTGGAGCCCTATTGGGTTAAAGCGGGAGAACTGTTGGAACTTCCTGTTACATCCATATTCGCAGGTGCTTTCCGGTCGGTAGGCCCGATCCTGTTTGACCAGGTATTCGGATCGGAAACCATGCGCTCGATGCTCGCGCGAGGGGGGATGCTTGAACGCATCGCGCTTACGCCCGAAGGAATACCGGCTGAAAAAGCCATTTTGGCCATCGACATTGCAGTTGAAGCAGGCCTGCCTTTGCTCAATTTCTCCTTCCACTCGCCATCGCTTGCAGTCGGCCATACGCCCTACGTTCGAAATGAAGCGCAGCTTGAACAATTCTATGCGTGGTGGGACGCAATCTTCGCGCATCTGAAAGCGCGCGGGGTTATGCCCGCGTCGGTTTGCGATATCATCAAGGCCGCTTTTGACGGTTAAGCAGTGGCGGCAGTGAATTGCCACTTGCCATGCTGGCCAAGCATCCGCTATCGGCGCGTCTCCCAGGGGGCCTGTAGCTCAGTTGGTTAGAGCTGGCCGCTCATAACGGCTAGGTCGGGGGTTCGAGTCCCTCCGGGCCCACCATAATGCTCCATGTCGGGGAGTAGCGCAGCCTGGTAGCGCATCTGCTTTGGGAGCAGAGGGTCGCAGGTTCGAATCCTGTCTCCCCGACCATTTTCTTAAATTTTGACGCCGAACAATAGTTTGGGCTTGTCTACTTCACATTGAAGCTGACTTTTCCAGACATTTTGTGGCCATCAGCACCTTTTGATTGCCAGCGGACATCATATGTACCTGCAACCAGCGGTTTACGCAGATTCAGTGTGAGCTTGCGGTTCGCTTCAGACCAGCTTTGCGTATAATTCCGAATGACCATCTCGCCATGGTCCTTCATGCCTGGCATTGCCGTCATCACGATCGATACCGAAGTTGAAGCTGGCGCCATGGCATCGCTGAAACTGAGCGATACGTTGCGGGGCGCCTTTGTTGTTGAACCTGCTGTCGGCGTGGAGCTAACCACGCTGATATGCGCGAGAGCAGGTGCGGAAATAGCAGCCAAAGATGCTGCAAGCACGAAAGCGCGGGGCATGAAACGGTATTTCATCGAATAAAGCTCCAGATAAAATCAAAACCAGAAACGGATACCAACGACGTAATTGGTCGTGCTGGGGTCTTTGCCTTTGGCACGAAGGAAATCAGCGCCATTGCCGACATGCCAAGTTTGTTCGACGCCGACATAAGGTGCGAATTCGCGGATGATTTCATAACGCAACCGCACCCCCAATTCGACCTTGTCGATGCCGCCACCGATATCGAGCTGCGGCACATCCTGCGCAGAAAGTACCAATTCCGCGCGTGGTTGCACGATCAGCCTTTGGGTTATGCGCTGTTCAAGTTCGCCTTCGATGCGCGCCGTCACATCGCCGCGATGTGATAGAAACAGCGCCGCATCGACTTCGAACATATAGGGCGCAAGGCCTTGGAGGCCGACTACCGCATGGGTGGTGGATGGCCCCGCCACGTCCTGCCTGACGCCAAGTTGCAGGTCCCAAAACGGATCGACGGCTTTCGACCAAAGCGCCTGGATTTCGGCATCCTCGACGCCTTCGCCGAATTCACCTTCGCCCTCACTTTTCAACCAGAGCTTGCTGGTGGGATTGCCGTAATAGCCTTGCAGGTCCCACAAAAAGCCATCGTTTCCCTGCCGCAATTGCGCCTCGAAACGATCTGCCTGCACCCATAGAACCGGGAAATTGCCATGCTTGCCGTGTTCCTTGTGGCGCGCATGTGCCATCACGTCCGCACCCCATATTTTGTCGGCGGCGCGGGGCGGGCCGCTGCCAGCCTCCGGTGGTGCCGGGGTCTCGGAAAGAGGCCCTGGCGATACATCCTCGTCCATTGCCGCATGATCCATGCTGCCATGGCCGACATGTGGATCATCTGCATTTACAGGAGCGGGTGACGCTGTTTCGGTCGACTGGCCATGGCCCTCATGCCCGGCATGTTGAGCGAAAGCAGCGGATTGCAAGATTAAGGCCGTCAGTGCAACAGCGATGAATAAGCTCGATTTCATGAGCCTTCTCCCGGGCCGACAACGGTTACGACCTGCATCATGCCGCCATGCATGTGATACAGAAGATGGCAGTGAAACGCCCAGTCGCCGGGCTCATTCGCGGTCAGATCAAACGAAGCGCTCGCGCCGGGCTGAACCACCAAGACATTTTTGCGTGGCTGGTGCGCCGGCGTTTGCCCGTTCACCACTTCAAAGAACATGCCGTGGAGGTGAATGGGATGCGCCATCATTGTGTTGTTGACCAGCTTCACCCGGACGCGCTCATTCCAGGCAAAGCGCAGCGGCTCATCATCGAGCGACGTGAACATGCGGCCGTCGAACGACCACATATAGCGCTCCATATTGCCGGTGAGGTGAAGCTCAAGCAGGCGTGATGGTTCCCTAACGTCCTTGTTGGGTTCGAGTGCAGACAACATGCGATAGTTCAGCACACGGTGCGGCACATCGCGCAGTCCAAGGCCTGGATCGCCGGTTTTATCTACGGGAGCCATCGACACCATGTCCAATCCGGGACCGATTTCCACATCGGGGGGCAGCAAGCTCGTATCGCGCATGCTCATACCAGCCATGTCATGGCTTGATGCTTTTGGAGTTGTGCCATGGTCCATAGAGCTATGATCACCATGACCTGATTCCTCGCCATGGTTCATTCCCATGTCTGCCATGGTCAGCAGCGGGGGATCGCGAAGCGCCGGCAGTTGCGCCCGTGCACCGGGGCGTGATGCCAACATGGCGAGCGCCATGCCGGACCGGTCCATTGACTCGCAGACAATGGCATAAGCTTCGGCATTACCCGGCTCGATGATGACATCATAGGTTTCTGGGGTGGCGATCTGTAGCTCATCCACCTCGACCGGCCGGACATTTTGTCCGTCGGCGGCGATAACCGTCATCGGCAACCCGGGGATGCGTACATTGAAAAATGTCATCGCACCGCCGTTGATCAGGCGGAGCCGGATGCGTTCGCCAGCACGGAATAGATATTCCATGCCCTCCTTTGGCCCGAGACCATTGGCCAAATAGGTGTAGGTTGGGGCGCTAACATCGGCGATGTCGGTCGGCATCATGCGCATTTCCGCCCACATCCTGCGTTCAGCGGCGTTCATCGGATATTTGTCCGTCCAACTCGACAATTGCCGGTTGAAATAGCCTTCGCCTGTGCGCAAGCGGCTCATGATGAAATAGGGGTTGAGCGGCGTGAATTCGCTGAGCAGAAGAATATAGTCCCGATCGACTTTGACTGGCTCGCCATCTTTCGGCTCGATAATCAGCGGGGCGTAATGGCCTTGCTGTTCCTGCAAACCCGAATGGCTGTGATACCAATAGGTTCCGGATTGGCGGATCGGGAATTCGTAGGCGAAGGTTTCACCGGGCGCTATTCCGGGAAAACTGATTCCCGGTACGCCATCAAACTGGAATGGCACTAACAGCCCGTGCCAATGGATTGATGTGTCGACCTTCAGCTTATTGGTTACGTTCAGCCGGACGTTCTGTCCTTCGCGCAACCGGACAAGCGGACCTGGAACAGTGCCGTTGACCGCCACACCCATGCCGCGGCGCCCTTCGACGATGCGACGACCGCTACCAACCGAAAGATCGATTACGTCACCGCGCAACTCGTCAAAACCGACGCGGATTGGTTGGTCCTGTGCGATGTTTCCACCACGCGCCCAAGAGGGAGCAGAGGCTAATGCAGCGCCCACACTCATTCCGCCAAGCAAGGAACGCCTTGAAAATCGGAGCGTTTTCAACAAGTACGAATATCCGTTCATTGTTTAGCCTGAGACATTTGTAACTATATGAAAACTGGGTGTCGCAATCTCAAGGCTGCTGCGAAGATTCTTCCTTAATTTGCTCGATTTCCTCGCGGGTTTCTTCCTCTACCAGTTTTGCGGCCGCATCGGCGGCTTCTTCGATGCTCTTTTGTTCGGCCTTCAGCGCTTCGGCGTCGTCCTCCGCAGATATTTCAGCAGCCACTCGCTCGCCGTCTTTAGGGCTGGTTTCTTCGATACATGCGCCAAGCGTAGCCAGCAGTAACAGAGGAAGCATCGACTTCATGGTTTAGTCCCCAACGCCAATTCACCTTCGTAATTTGCCACCTCCGCCAGCACGGCAGTCCATGCTGCGACATTCTGGCGCAACTGCACCTTGTCGATCATGCTGAGCGTGTCGTCGGGCGTGTGGTGCAGGTCGAAATAGCGGCTGCCATCCTGTTGCAGGTCGATGATGGCCAGATTTTGGGCAGCGATTATTGCACCAACATCCGCGCCGCCGCTTGCCTGGTCTCGTCCACGCGAGATTCCAAGCGGTTCCAATCGGGCAGCAATGCGATCCGAAAGCGCCTTTGCTGTTTCAGGCAGCTTGAAATCGACGCGCCATACACGATCGGCACCGAAATCAGATTCCATTGCAAGGGCATGGGGAACAGCTTTGTTGGCCTCCGCATAGGCCTTACCACCCCAGATGCCCACTTCTTCGGCACCGGCCCAAAGCAGGCGTATGGTGCGCTGCCTTTTCATGCCTTTGATCGCACTGGCAGCCGCAGTGATGATGCCACAACCTGCGGCATCGTCGATCGCCCCGGTGCCCAAGTCCCAGCTGTCGAGGTGGCAGGCGATCACAATCGGGGGCAGGGCAGGGTTGCTGCCCGGTAGTTCGGCCACGACATTGCCTGATTTCTGTATGCCGATATTCTGCGGGGTCAGCAGCAGGCGCAGCTTCACCGGTTTGCCGCGCTCTACCATGCGGACAAGATTGTCGGCATCGGGAATGGACAGCGCGCCCGCGGGAATAGGTGTTACCCCCGCCTCGAAATTGGTATTGCCAGTATGCGGATTGCGGTGCGCGCGGTCGGTACCGATTGAGCGGATCACGATTGCTGCGGCGCCCTTTTTCGCAGCAATATTCGGGCCTGAAAAACGGGCAGGGCCAAAGGCGCCATAGCTTGATCCGTCCTGTGTCGGCCGCATTGAATGGCTGACAAATGCTATCTTGCCGGCCAAGCTGCCATCGGGGGCGGTGCGCAAATCATCGATAGTCGGGAAATAGACGACTTCGGCTTCAAGGCCGTTCGGACCAGTGCTGCCACTGTTACCCAGTGCAGCGATGGCGAATTTTTGCGGGAAGGGGCTCACCACCCATGCGCGCTCTTCTCCACGCACCCAAGTGGGCATGTCGAATGGTTCTTTGCGGACATTGGCAAAGCCAGCCTTGCGCAAATAATTGAGTGCCCACGCACGGCCCCGTGCTTCGGCTTCAGTGCCGGCCTGCCTAGCGCCAACTTCAGTTGTCAGCCCTTCGGTGATTTCCCAAGCGACAGGATCATTTTCAAGCGCCCACATCGCCGGATCAGAACCTGCGGGGGGATTGGCGATTGCGGTGGATGCAGCGATTGTCGATGCAGCGGCGGCGAGAAGGAGTCTTTTCATCATGGCGCAGGCTTAGCCACAGCATTGCCGATTGCCAATCCTGCCTTGCTAGGAAAGCGCAGCTTGGCTAACAGGCGCGTCAAATTCCATATTCTTGCTTTTTTGAGAAAGTGACCATCGATGGCCGCCCAATACGCCTTTGTCATGAAGGGGATGACCAAGACCTTCCCCGGCGCGCAAAAGCCCGTGCTCAACAACATTCACCTGCAATTTTATCAGGATGCCAAGATCGGCATCGTCGGCCCGAACGGTACGGGTAAATCGACGCTGATGAAGATCATGGCGGGCATAGACACCGATTTCACCGGTGAAGCGTGGCCCGGTGAGAATATCACCGTCGGTTATCTCGCGCAGGAGCCGCAGCTCGATCCGACCAAGACGGTCAAGGAAAACGTCATGGACGGTGTCCGCGAAGTCGCAGACATGGTTGAGCGTTTCAATGAAATCAGCATGATCATGGCGGATCCGCCGGAAGACGTGGATTTCGATGCCCTGATGGAAGAAATGGGCACGCTTCAGGAAAAGATCGACGCGGTTGACGCATGGACGCTCGACAACCAGCTTGAAATCGCGATGGATGCACTGCGCTGCCCGCCGGGCGACTGGTCGGTGGAAAACCTGTCGGGCGGTGAAAAGCGCCGCGTCGCGCTCACGCGCTTGTTGCTCGAAAAGCCCGACATCCTGCTGCTCGACGAACCGACCAACCACCTCGACGCGGAATCGGTCGCTTGGCTCGAAAAGCATCTGGTCGATTATAAGGGCAACGTCATCCTCGTAACCCACGACCGTTATTTCCTCGACAATGTCGTCAACTGGATCCTCGAGCTCGATCGCGGCCGTTACTTCCCGTATGAGGGCAACTATTCGACCTACCTCGAGAAAAAGGCCAAGCGCCTCGAGCAGGAAGCGCGCGAAGATGCCGGTCGCCAAAAGGCGATCAAGGACGAGCTCGAGTGGATCAGGCAGTCCCCTAAGGCCCGCCAGACAAAATCCAAGGCGCGTATCAAAAGCTTCGAACAGCTTGTCGAGGCAGCCGAAAACCGCACGATTGGCAAGGCGCAGATCGTCATCCAGAATCCCGAGCGCCTTGGCAGCAAGGTTATCGAGGTCAAGAATGTCACCAAGGCTTATGGAGACAAGCTACTGTTCGAAAACCTCTCTTTCAGCATCCCTCCCGGCGGCATTGTCGGCGTGATCGGCCCGAACGGTGCAGGTAAATCAACGCTGTTCCGTCTCATAACCGGGCAGGAACAGCCCGATAGCGGCGAAATCGTGATCGGTGAAACCGTCCATCTCGGCTATGTAGACCAGAGCCGCGATGCTCTCGATCCCAACAAAAATGTCTGGGAAGAAATTTCAGGCGGAGCCGATTATATGAAGGTCGGCAAGCATGAAACCCCGACCCGAGCCTATGTCGGCGCGTTCAACTTCAAGGGCACCGACCAGCAGAAAAAGGTTGGCCAGCTTTCGGGTGGTGAACGCAACCGCGTGCACATGGCCAAAATGCTGAAGCAAGGTGGCAACGTCCTCCTGCTCGACGAGCCGACCAACGATTTGGATACCGAAACGCTCGCCGCGCTCGAAGAAGCGTTGGAAGCATTTGCTGGTTGCGCTGTGGTCATCTCGCACGACCGCTTCTTCCTAGACCGTTTGGCGACGCACATCCTTGCCTTTGAAGGCGACAGCCACGTCGAATGGTTCGAAGGAAACTTCGAAGCCTATGAAGAAGACAAGGTTCGCCGTTTGGGTGAAGACGCACTCAAACCGCACCGGACCAGCTACAAGAAGCTGACCCGCTGATGCCAACGGGCGATTTTGCGCCCGGACTTGACGATATCGAACGGCTCGCCCGTGAGGCGCTTGCGCGCATTCCGGAGCCGTTCGCAAGCCATTTGCCGGACATAATCCTCCAGGTGGAGGACTGGCCGTCGCGCGAACAGCTCGACGATATGGGGATAGCTGATCCCTACGAGCTGACCGGTCTGTATGAAGGCCGCTCCGTGGGCGATAAGTCGGTGGAGGATTTCGCCGTCTTCCCCGATCGCATTTTGCTGTTCCGCCGACCTTTGCTCGACGAATGGGCGGAAACAGGCGTGGGACTCGCTGATCTCATCAACCATGTGGTTGTCCACGAGGTTGGCCATCACTTCGGACTTAGCGATGAGCAGATGGAAGCTATCGAGCAGGCAATGGACTAAGCCCGCCGCGTCGCTAAGCTGACCCCGATAATGGCCACCATTGCCAGCACAAAGCCCGGCACGATCTCATACATGGCGCTGCTCCAGCCCATAGCGATCCATCCGATGACCACCAAAGCGCCGGTCACCATTCCGGCAAATGCCCCGGCGAGCGTCATTCGCTTCCACGTCAGCGACAAGATGATAACCGGGCCAAATGCCGCGCCAAATCCGGCCCAAGCATTGCTGACGAGGTTAAGGACGCTGCTTTCGGGATTTTGCGCCAAGATCATGGCAATGGCAGCCACCGCGACGACCGACAGGCGACCCACCGCGACAATTTCCTTTTCGCTCGCGTTACGCCGCACGAACAGGCGGTACACATCTTCGGTAAGCGAGGAGCCCGTCACCAACAATTGCGCCGAAATCGTACTCATGATCGCTGCAAGGATCGCGGCGAGCAGAAAGCCCACCAAGGCCGGCGCAAACAGCTCACCCGCCAGCAGGATAAAGATCGTCTCCGGATCGGCAACGGTCAGCCCCTTGCTTTCGGCATAAACCCGACCGATCAAACCGACGAGTAGCGCCCCACCGAGCGTGATGGCCATCCACGCCATGCAGATGTTGCGCGCGATCGGCATTTCCTTCACCGATCGGATCGCCATGAAACGCACAATGATATGCGGTTGGCCAAAATAGCCCAGGCCCCAAGCTGCGGTCGAAATGATACCCAGCAATGTTGTGCCCGCAAACAGGCTGGTTATGTGAGGGTCGATTGCATTCAAGGTTGCACCAACTGTCACGCCATCTGGCAATCCCTGCCACGCCATATAAGGCACAAGAATGAGTGCGATCGCCATGATCGTGCCCTGAACAAAGTCGGTTAGACTGACCGCAAGGAAGCCACCCAAAACGACATAAGCAACCACGACAAGGGCCGTGATCCAGAGCCCGGTTTGGTACTCCGCACCAAAAGCGCTTTGGAACAGCTTGCCCCCCGCGACGAGACCGGAAGCCGAATAAAGCGCGAAGAAAACGATGATGACAATGCTTGCAGTAAGGCGGAGCAGGTGCCGTTCATCGTTGAACCGATTACCCAGAAATTCTGGAATGGTGAGCGCGTTGCCATAGCTTTCCGTTTGCTCGCGCAGACGCGGCGCAACAATGATCCAATTGAGCAGCGCCCCAATGAAAAGCCCGATTGCGATCCATGCCTCGGCAAGGCCGGAGGCATATAATGCTCCCGGAAGGCCCAGCATCAGCCAGCCCGACATATCGGACGCGCCAGCGGCCAGTGCCGTGACAGCAGGCCCCAACTGTCGGCCACTCAACAGATATTCGCTGCTGTTCGCCGTCGACTTGCGCCAGGCGTATATACCGATACCCAGCATCAGCGCAAAATAGACCGAAAGGCTGGCAATCACGCCCGGTTGCATCATATTTGGTCCCCTCGTGCGTACGGCCCGTCTATTGGGGCTGTCTTCCCTGTTGCATTGCTATAAGCAGTCCGCATGCGCTTTGCACCCAGTCTCTTGGCTCTCGCCTGGATGTTTTTACCGGCGGCGTCCGCGATAGCCGCCGATTGGCGCGCAGTTGATCCTGCCCAACTGCAGGCCCTGCAGGATGATGATATCGAACGGCACCGATCGAAAGAAGGTTCATTTGATGGCCTTGAGATAAGCGAAACGCGCTTTTCCGAAAATGGTTTCGACTGGCATTTGCTGCGCTTTGCAAATGCGGCGAAGAGCGATGGGCCATTTTGGGTGGTACCGCATGATGACGAAAATGCTGCATTCGACGCCATGCTGGCCGGACTAAGGAAACATGGCGGAATCGCTGTTGTCGTCAACACCGGCCCTACCAGCAGTCGAAGGCAGGTTGGTGAAGGCGTGTGTGGCGTGCGGACAGCGGCGAACTCAGCGTGCGATCCAAACCGCAATTTTGATGCGCGAACGCCGCTGTTCACCAATGCCATTCTTGGCGAATGGAAAGCGGGTAGGCCTATTATCGCCCTGCACACCAATGGCGACGGTTTCAGCGGCGATGGCGCCGGTGGGCGAGGGGATATAACGATGCTCGATGCGCGGGCTTTTTTGAGCGGAGAAATGCGAGTGCGCCGCGACGGATATTTTGGGATCAATCCGGTTGCACCGCTCGACGACCCCGATGTTTACGCCATCATTCCGTACCACTCCGCCAAAAGCATCTCGGAAGGCGAAGTCGCTTGCCGCACCGCTCTGAACCGCAAAGGCATAAATGTCTGGCATGAAAGTGTTGGAAAGAGCGATGGTTCGCTCTCCAACTATGTCGCGCTCAACCGGCCAGAGATCGCCTATATCAATTTTGAGGCGCAGCGTGACGCCGATGTGTCGGTTGGGGCTGAGGTGCAGCAGATTATGTTCGACGCTTATCTGGTCGAATGCTCGGCTTTATGGCACCAGCCAGTTGCCAATCCAATCACGGTCCGCTGAATTCCAATTCCACCGTGCGCGCCGATGGCCTTTGTTCGCGAGATACAACCATTCGATCTGGTTGAATTCAAACAGCAGGATTGCGAAATTCTCGCGAGCTGGTGCGACTTCTTCTTCGCTGGGCGCACGCCCCTCCACCCATAAAGGCAATCCCGAAAGTGGATTATCTGACAATGTGCCCGGTGATGTTTCAGCGAGGTAGCAACGGCGAGCAAATAATGTCGTCTCATTCCATGCTGCGTCGACTGCATATCCCGTTGTGTGCACGGCAGCCTTGCCCGAAAGCCGCAACTGGATCTTGCTTTCAGGTTCATAAATCAAAACAGAGGCTGCGCCATTGCTGGCCAGTTCTTCAACCTTTTCGGTTCGCCAATCGGTATGGAAACGGATGAGGCGACGTTCCCAATCGAGTGCGCGCAGGATCATCACGCGTTGGCGCGGCAGGCCATCTTTACCGATGGTCGCGACAACCGGATGGTGCGACGAATGCCGGCGATCTTTTGCTCCACCATCGATCAGCTTGCGTGCCTCGGCAAGGCTGAGATCGAGGTCGTTATAAAATGGCTCAGCTTGCGGCATTCTATGAACTGTGCGGGTTTACAAGATAATCAAGCCGGAGCGAACTGGCCGGTTTGCGGATTGAGGACGTGCAACACGCCATGTGCGATCCCGAAATATGCGCCGTGCAGTTTCAATTCGCCAGCCTGTTCGCGTTCCGCAATGAAGGGGAAGGTTCGCAGGTTATCGAGGCTGACCTTGATAGCATCCAGCTCCAATGTGGTCTGGGGATCGGCCGGTGCCTGTTCAACCACGCGGTCACGGGCCTCACCGATGATGTCGACCCAATCATCGACAAAGCTGCGCCCGGGCATTCCAAGGTCACCACCTTCCAGCGCCGCTTTGATACCGCCGCACTGGGCATGGCCCAGCACTACAATATGTTTGACCTTGAGGCCGAGCACGCCAAATTCGATCGCGGCAGAAACACCATGCCGGCCACCGCCGGTTTCAAATGGCGGCACAAGGTTTGCCACGTTGCGCAGTGCGAAGACCTGACCGGGCACGGTATCGAAAATTGTCGCTGGATCGACTCGGCTGTCGCAGCAGGAAATGACCATGATTGGCGGCGCCTGGCCTTCGTTGGCAAGATGATCGAAACGCTCTTTCTGCTGGACATAGGCTCCGTTTTTGAAACGGCGATACCCTTCAACAAGCGCGGCAAATTCAGGCATCAGAAACGTTCTCCACGGACGACCTGTACATCGCCAACTGTCAACAGAAGCCGGTAGCTATCGAGTAACGGGGCAATCGCATCGACCAGCGCGGCAGCCTTTGCCTCCGATGCGATCATCAATATGATGGTCTTTGCGGCGGCACCAGTAACATCATCATGCTGCCAGGCTCCATCGCGTCCACCGCCTGCGTCTACATGGATAAGGCTCCACCCCGAAATATCGACATCGCGGGCATGTTTGATCAGCCGAGGAACCAGCGGTGTATCGACCAATATTTCGATGCGCTTGCGTGAGACAGTTTCGATCATGGTTTATCCGATCATCAGGGCCAGCTGAGAAAACAGCGTAATGCCCAATATGATGTTGAATGGGAAAGTTATGCCCAGCGACATCGACAGGTAAATACCAGGATCCGCCTCTGGTAGCGCCATGCGCATCGCAGCTGGAACAGCGATGTAGGACGCACTTGCCGCCAAGATACCAAGTGCGGCCGCCGACGCGACGTCAAGTCCGATGAAGGTACCAATCGCCACGCCGATAGTGCCGTTTATCAACGGCAAGGCGATGGCAAGCGACACAAGACGGGCATTCAGCTTCTTCGACTGTACCAAACGACGAGCGGCGATCAGTCCCATGTCGAGCAGGAACAGGCAGAGCACGCCGCGGAAACCAGTATCGAACAGCGGCTTTACTGGCTCGAAGCCATCCTTGCCTGCGATCAGGCCGATTGCAAAACTTCCGACGAGCAAAACAACCGAGCCATTGGCGAACACCTCATGCAACAAACCGCTGCTTTCGGCGTTTGCCCTTTGCGGTTGTCCGCGGCGTGCGAGCAAAAGCCCGCTTATAATCGCCGGTGTTTCCATCAGCGCGAGCACGGCCACCATATATCCAGCAGGGGAGAGGCCTTGGCCGGTAAGGATTTCCTTTGCGGTCACGAACGTCACCACACTGACAGAGCCATAATGCGCTGCCACGGCACCGGCATCGATCTGCCCCAACTTTCCAATCCGGGTCAGCAGGGTAAAGGCCAGCAGGGGTAATAGAAAACTGAGCCCAAGGCCTGCGACTGCTGCTGCGGCGAGCTCCGGCGTGAAACCGGATTCGGCGACCTCGATACCGCCCTTCAGACCGATGGCGGCCATAAGGTAGATCGACATCGCCTTTGCAAAGGCTTCGGGGATGGCAAGATCGGATTTAATCAAAGCGGCGAAAACGCCAAGTACGAAGAAGAGGATTACCGGGGATGTCAGTGTTTCGACGATCATGTCCTGCCTCTCGAATTTCGGAGCGCAATATGGGGAGGCGAAATGGTTGGCAAGGGGCGATTGCATCGCTATCTGGGCGGCCATGAACAATCCCGCACCCGTTAGCACCGCTCCTCGTGAGCGCAAACCCGATTGGATCAGGGTAAAGGCCCCGACCAGCGCAGGTTTTAATGAGACGCGCAAACTGATGCGCGACCTCAATCTTGCAACGGTGTGTGAAGAAGCGGCGTGCCCGAATATCGGCGAGTGCTGGACCAAGAAGCATGCGACGGTAATGATCCTGGGTGATGTTTGCACCCGCGCCTGCGCATTTTGCAACGTCAAGACGGGCATGCCCCGCGCCGTCGATCCGCTTGAGCCCGAACATGTTGCGATAGCGGCTGCAAAAATGGGTTTGGAGCATATCGTGATTACTTCGGTTGATCGCGATGACTTGCCCGATGGCGGCGCGAGCCAGTTTGTGAAGGTCATCCAGGCGCTGCGTCGAAACACCCCTTCGACCACGATCGAAATCCTGACGCCCGATTTTCGCAACAAGGTCGAAAGCGCGGTGGAGGCGATCATCGAAGCTCGTCCCGACGTTTATAACCACAATCTTGAAACCGTGCCCAGGCTCTATCCGACAATCCGCCCCGGCGCGCGCTATTATGCCTCGCTGCGCTTGCTGGAATCGGTAAAGCGGCACGATCCGTCGATCTTTACCAAATCCGGAGTGATGCTGGGGCTGGGTGAAGAACGCATGGAGGTTCATCAGGTCATGGACGACATGCGCTCTGCCGACATCGATTTCCTGACCATGGGCCAATATCTGCAGCCGACGCCCAAGCACGCCAAGGTCGCTGAATTTGTCACCCCGCAGGCATTTGATGCCTATGCGGCCATTGCCCGTGCCAAGGGTTTCCTGCTTGTTGCTGCCACTCCCTTGACCCGATCCAGCTATCATGCCGGTGATGATTTCGCCAAGATGAAGGCTGCGCGCGATGCTAAGCTGGCAAAGGCCGGCTGAGCAAAAGCGCTGGCGGGGACAGGGCAGGGGCATGCCGCACCATCATGAGCGCAGAGCACTGCCCTATAGTGCAGGGCAGATGTACGACCTGGTGGTCGACGTACGCCGTTATCGCGAATTCCTGCCCTGGGTAGCGGCGGTGCGCATCCGTTCCGAAACTGAGGATGAAACGCTTGCCGACTTGGTGGTCGGCTTCAAGAATTTGCGTGAAACCTTCAGTTCGCGGGTGCTGAAGACACCGAAATCAAAGGTAGAGGTCGACTATCTTGATGGCCCGATGCGTCATTTGCACAACCAGTGGCTCTTCGAGGAAACCTCCGATGGCTGCATCGTCGACTTCACCGTTGATTTCTCGTTTCACAATCGCATTTTCGAGGCTCTTGCGGGCCAGTTTTTCGATCATGCGCTTCGCAAAATGACCGACGCGTTTATTGACCGTGCGAATGCACTTTACGGGGCAGGCGGTAGCAGCAACTGAAGTGCGTGGAGCGTTGCCGCAAGGCGGATTTCCGCGCGGCTCTTGTCCTCACCAAACTGGATTTTGTCCGCAACCACATCTTCGGGATCCTTGCCCCGCTCGGCCACCGCGAACACCACAGTGCCAACCGGTTTTTGCGCTGTTCCGCCGTCTGGCCCGGCCACGCCGCTGATGGCCACCGCGATATCGGCGCTGCTGCGCTTTAACGCGCCTTGCGCCATGGCCCATGCCACAGCGATCGATACGGCGCCAAATGTGTCGATCAATTCCTCGCTGACCTTAAGCGTCTTGATCTTGGATTCGTTTGAATAAGTAACGAAACCGCCCTGCATCACAGCACTGCTGCCGGCAATTTCCGTGATGGCCCCAGCGACAAGCCCGCCTGTGCAGCTTTCGGCAGTTACAATCATGCGTCCTGCAGCCTTGTTGCGCGCAACAACTTCAGCGGCGAGTTGGAAAACCTCATCAGGCAGCATGCTGTTCACGAGCCGCTCGCCTCCGCTGTGGCGACATAGGGACAGACCGCAAAGTTATCGAGCGCGCGCGCTCCACCAGCCATCGCCGCATCGCCTTTATTCTTGTCCTTCGAAGTCGCGAGCAGGATCGCGCCCAGGGTTGAGGCGATGTTTTCGGGTGGCAATGGTGCGAGGGCCGTCCAGATATTGTTCGCAGTCTCGCACACCTCGGCATCAATGCCTTGCGCGAGCATCGCGGGCACCATGCCCTCGATGAATGGCAGTATCGCTGAACCTGCCATGGGCACAGGCAATTCGTCTGCAAGCAAGCGTGCAAGGATATCACCCGCCGCCGTCCGCTCGCGCGCGGCAGAAGCGGAGTAGCGCTGGGTCAGCTCAGTAGACTGGACGAGCAATCCTGCATTGGCAGGCAAATAGGCTTTGCAGCTTGCCACGGCCTGGTTGTGAAGCACGGGTAAGAGGGTGACAGCAACACTTCTAAATTCGCTGTCCTTCAAGCATGGCTTATTGGATTGCGCCGCGAGCGCTCCTTGATGGCTGGTAAGAGCTACAACCGCTGCAATACCGGCAATAAAATTCTTCATATGCAGCCTTTCATTTGACCAGGGTGGCGGTAGCTATGGCAGCGATACCCTCTCCGCGTCCGGTAAATCCCAGTTTCTCTGTTGTGGTTGCCTTTACCGAAACGCGGTCCGCTTCGATAGCGGCAATCTCTGCAACACGTGCACGCATGGCTTGCTTATGCGGGCCTATTTTGGGTGCTTCGCAGATGATGGTGACATCGAGATGCGTCACCTGAAAACCATCTTCGCGCGCCAGTTTAATCGCATGTGCAAGGAAACGGTCCGAACTCGCACCTTTCCATTGCATTTCGCTTGGCGGGAAATGATCTCCGATATCGCCCAAGGCTGCGGCGCCAAGCACGGCATCGGTCAAGGCGTGGAGGGCAACGTCGGCATCGCTATGGCCAGCGAGGCCATATTCGTGATCGATCTTCACCCCGCAAAGCCATAGTTCCTCGCCTTTTGAGAGGCGATGTACGTCAAATCCTGTGCCGGTGCGGACGTCGTGCATTTTGGCCGCTTGGCCCATCTCGCGACCAAAGTCATCGGCAAAGGTGAACTTCGCCAGATTTTCATCGCCTTCCACAAACACCACCTTGTAGCCCGCAGCCATGGCCATTCGCGCATCGTCAGTCGGTACTTTTTCTGAATTCCAAACAGCATGCGCCTTGGAAATGACCTGATGGTGGAATGCCTGGGGCGTTTGGATCCTGAATAGTCCGGCGCGTTCTACGGCTTCGGACAGTATCGAATTAGTGTTCGCGCGCGAAAGGCTGTCGACCACAGGAAGGGCAGGAACCGCGCCATCGGAAGAAGCCAATGCATCCAACAACCGATCTAGCACAGCGCTAGAAAGAAAAGGTCTTGCAGCATCATGAATGAATGTCATTCCATTAAATGATAAATTATCAAGATACTGGATAGCATTATTCACACTATCTTTGCGCTCTGCGCCGCCTTGAACAAAGGTGATGCCTTCAACACCCTCCAAAAGCTGAGCGGTAAGTTCAGCGTGAGCAGGCGTCACGACAACAATGATGGGGCCAAATGCAGGATGCTGGAGAAACGCTTCGACGCTATGGCGCAACATCGGTTTTCCGCGGACGGTGCGAAATTGCTTTGGAACATCCCCGCCTGTGCGGCTGCCGCTTCCAGCAGCTACTATGATCGCGGCGGCTTTTGATTGTGCGGCATTCATCGTTCGCGCCCTAATCGTTGCAGGCTTGCGCGCCAAGACGAATATCGCTAGGGCGCTGCCTAAAATTTAGGCAGTAACACTGCGTCAAATCCAATTCGAGTTTAAGATGAAATTGAAACCCATCCAGATCGGTCCGCTGGAAATTGAATGTCCTGTTGTTCTCGCCCCGATGACGGGCGTAACCGACATGCCATTCCGAACGCTTGTCCGTCGTTTCGGCTCTGGCCTTAACGTGACCGAGATGATTGCCAGCCAGGCCATGATCCGCGAGACGCGCCAGTCTCTGCAAAAAGCTGCATGGCACATGTCCGAAGAGCCAGTTTCGATGCAATTGGCCGGATGCGGACCCAAGGAAATGGCCGAAGCGGCGAAACTCAACGAAGATCGCGGCGCTGCGATCATCGACATCAACATGGGCTGCCCGGTGAAAAAGGTGGTCAATGGCGACGCTGGTTCAGCATTGATGCGCGACCTTCCTTTGGCTGCCAGCCTGATTGAAGCGACGGTGAAGGCTGTTTCGGTGCCAGTTACCGTGAAGATGCGCATGGGTTGGGATCATTCGAGCCTCAATGCCCCCGAACTCGCACATATTGCGGAAGACCTGGGTGCAAAGCTGGTAACCGTTCATGGGCGTACACGAAACCAGATGTACAAAGGCAGCGCCGACTGGGCCTTTGTCCGCAAGGTCAAGGACGCGGTCAAAATTCCGGTCATCGTCAATGGCGACATCTGCACGATCGAAGATGCCGACAAGGCGCTCGAGCAAAGCGGTGCAGATGGTGTGATGATTGGTCGCGGTGCCTATGGCAAACCATGGCTGTTGGGGCAGGTGATGCACTGGTTCAATACTGGTACGCGCTTGCCCGACCCAACACTCGATGTGCAATATGATCTGATCGTCGAGCATTACCGCGCGATGATGGAGCATTATGGCGATCAGGTTGGTGTGCCCTGCGCACGCAAGCATATTGGCTGGTACACCAAGGGCCTGGTAGGTTCTGCCGAATTCCGCAACAAGGTGAACCGCATCGACGATGCCAATGAAGTGCTCGGTGAACTTGCACGTTTTTACGAACCATTGATGAGCCGCTCCGACGTATTGCGTGATGCCGCCTGACGCGCCGACATTGTCTGCCAACCGTCCGCCCGACGGATTGCTGCTGTCTACAATATCGTTGCCACTGCTATTGTCAGGCACGGACAACCTTATTCTATATGCCAATGAAGCAGCCGAGGCCTATTTCGGGCGGAGTAGCCGGCGCATCATAGGGGAGACTGCGCAGTCGCTGCTGCGCTTTGCCAGTGAACGACTGAACAGCGCCATCGAAGCACGCGAGAGCGATATCAGCGCGCAAAATATGCGTTTCCAGACAATGGGTGCGCAATCCAACTATGTCGACCTGAACATTTCCACGCCGCTCGGATATCCCGAGTGCCGCTTGTACATACTGGTCCCGCGGCAGGCAGATCGCGACCAGATCGGCGAGCAGACCGATGGCGGCAAGCAGCAGGCAATGGGCGCGCCTGCTATTCTGGGCCATGAAATCAAGAACCCGCTTGCGGGTATCAAGGGCGCCGCGCAATTGCTGGCGCGCAAGGTCGATCCGAAACAGGCGCCGCTTACCGATCTCATAGTCCACGAAGTCGATCGCATTGCCCGACTGCTTGATCAGATGCAGAATTTGGGCCGCGTTATGCCCGGCCAGATGCAGGCTGAGAACATCCACGAACTGATCGAGCGCGCGATCCGTTCGGTCCGGGCAGCCAATAAAGCCATGCCCGCAATCGACATCAGCTATGATCCATCATTGCCCGATGTGCAGATAGAGGCTGACGCCATGGTGCAGGTGCTGATCAACCTGATCCAGAACGCCATCGATGCGCTCGCACATACCAGTGAGCCGCAAATCGGCATTTCAACGCGTTTCGTGATGGGGGCTGCCTTGCGGAGTGAGGGCGATCGCGGGATCCGCCTGCCGGTCGAAGTGGCGATCAGCGACAACGGCCCGGGAATAGCCGAGCATATCGAGAATGAATTATTCTCACCCTTTGTGACCACGAAGCGCGAAGGGCAGGGGTTGGGCCTCGCCATTGTGCGCAAATATCTATCGCAGATGAACGGGCGCATCGCAGTCGAACGCGACACTGAAAGCGAGCGCACCATTTTCCGTATCTTCCTGCCCGTTGCCGAAAGAAAGAATAGCGCATGAGTGCCGATAAGGTTCTGATTGTCGAGGATGATAGCTCGATCGGCATGGTGGTGCGTTCAGCGCTGGAGGCAGAAGGTATCGAAGTCGACGTCTGCGAAAGCGCCAGCGCGCGCGATGCCGCCTTGGCGGGCAATCGCTATGACCTGATGCTCACCGACGTCGTGCTTAAGGATCGTGACGGGATTTCGAGCCTGGAGGATGTTATCGCGCAATGGCCTGACATGCCAATCATCATCATGTCGGCACAGAACACGCTCGATACGGCGGTCAGGGCGAGTGAAATCAACGCATTCGAATATTTCCCCAAGCCGTTCGACCTCGATGAACTGGTTCTTGCGGTTAAGCAGGGGATCGAGAAGCGCAAGGCGGATAGCCAGAGCGAGAGCAGCACGCTTCTCGAAGCCACTATGCCGATGGTCGGTCGCAGTCCGGCGATGCAGGATGTGTATCGCATGGTTGCGCGGCTGCTACGAAACGACCTGACCGCACTGATCCTTGGGGAATCGGGTACCGGAAAGGAGTTGGTTGCAGAGGCCATCCACAATCTCGGCCACCGGAAAACCGGCCCCTTTGTGGCCGTCAACATGGCTGCGATTCCATCAGAACTCATCGAGGCCGAGCTTTTCGGTCACGAAAAAGGCGCGTTCACCGGCGCGGTCGGGCAGGGAATTGGTCGCTTCGAACAAGCGCAAGGCGGAACGCTGTTCCTCGATGAAATTGGCGACATGCCTTACCATGCGCAGACGCGCTTGCTGCGAACGCTGCAAAGCGGCACCATCAGCCGTATTGGCGGCAAGGCGAGCATTCGCCTCGATGTCCGCATCATCGCGGCGACCAATCAGGATCTCGAAGCACTCATTGCGGAGGGTAAGTTCCGCGAAGATCTTTACTATCGTTTGAACGTCGTGCCGGTGCACCTGCCGCCGCTACGTGCGCGGCCAGAAGATATCGGCTTGCTTACCCGCCACTTCCTGGGTCTTGCCGCGAGCGAGGGACTTCCGACCAAGCAGATCGACGAGGATGCAATTTCCCGGCTTACGCAAATGCCTTGGCGTGGAAATGTTCGTGAGCTCAAAAACTTCGTTTACCGGCTCACTCTCACCGCACGTGAAGACTGCATTTCCGAAGCCACGGTTATGCAGATTTCCGGCCCGGGTGAGGCAGAGCCGACAATCAGCGGGGCGGCTTGCAGTTTTGAGGCGGCCGTTGGGCAGTTCATGATCGAGCAGCGCCAGCGTGGCCATGGACGCGAGCGCATCTATGCAAGGGCGCTGGCTGCATTTGAAAAACCATTGCTGCAATCGATCATGCAGCAGGCGCGCGGTAACCAGTTACAGGCCGCCGCCATGCTTGGCATCAACCGCAACACGTTGCGAAAAAAACTCAACGATTATGGTTTGGTCGGAAACAAGTTAGGCGAAACGCGACGGTGATGCGATAAGTCGCAAATCACGGTTGTGATTGTGCTTTTCTTGCAACGCTTCTCGTGCAACAAGTTGCTTAATGGCAACAGTTCATGCTGACATTGGCCCAAAATCGCCGAGCCGGTTTCGCAACTGGCTGTCGGCGGTCGCTGCATGGGCTGGCCAGGCTCAGCGGATACGTTATCTCGAAATCGGCAGCGTATTGTTGCTGGTCTTCATGGCCGGCTTCACCGCCTATATTCTGGTCGGGCAGGGGCCGAGAACCGAACCGCTCTCGCCACCTGTTGCTGCGGCGTTGTTGATCGCAAACCTCCTGCCGGCGACCAGCCTCTTGATGCTGGCGGGGCGTCGGTTGGCCATTCAGCGCGCAAAGCAGGATGGGGAAGGGGAGGGCTCGCTCCACGTCCGGTTGGTTATCATATTCTCAATGCTCGCAGCCGTACCGGCATTGCTACTCGCTATCTTCGCATCGGTGCTGTTCCAGAGCGGCGTGCAGTTCTGGTTTTCCAATTCAGCGCAGGGCATGCTCGAAAATGCAGGCGCCTTGGCCAAGGGCTATTATGAGGAAAAACTGCGCGATGTTGGCGATGAAACGGTGGTGATGGCGGGCGATATACGCTTCGCACTTGATCAGGCCAGCCCCACCGACCCGCAGTTCCTGAGCTTCTATTATGATCAGGTCCTTCGCCGAAAACTGAGCGAATCTGCGATTGTCACGATAGGCAAGGACAATGGCGAGCGGACGTTGGTGGTTGCCGCGCCCGAAGAGCGCAAGGACAACTGGATTACCGCAACCGACCTCAAGCGCCTTCGCAGCGGCGAGGATATGGTAGTGACGGCCCAACCTGATCGCATTGTTGCAGTAAGCAGGCTGTTCGACAATCCTGAAACCTATTTATACGCGAGCCGAACCGTGTCGGTGCCTTCATTCATGCTTGGCGAGAAGGCACAGAGCGTCCTCAAAGATTATAAGGCGATGGAGGCGCGGTCGCGCAACCTGCAACTGCAGTTCAATGCCTTGCTATATGTCGTTTCTTTGCTCATCATCGGCGCGGCCACCTGGGTCGCGTTGCTCGTTGCCGACCGATTGGTGCGCCCAGTGAATGATCTTGTCGATGCCGCCCAACGCATTGCCGATGGCGATCTGTCGATACGGGTGGAAGAGGAAGACCAGCGCAAGGACGAGGTTGGCTTCCTCTCACGATCCTTCAATCGGATGACCGAAAGGCTGCAGAACCAGACGCAAACCTTGCTGTCCGCAAACCGCCAATTGGAGGATCGCCGCGCCTTTATCGAAACGGTTTTGGAATCGGTTTCGGCGGCCATCGTCAATGTCGATCGCGATGGCGTTATCAGGCTTGCCAACGGAACTGCGGAAACACTGCTTTCGAAAAATGATGAGACGATAGTAGGCCAGACACTGGTAGACGCAGCGCCGTTCCTGAAGGAAGTGATCACGGAGGGACGATCGAATGCAATATTGCAAGTCGGCGATGGCACCGAACCGCAAACATTGGCTATCCGTATTTCGAGTGGCGACGGCGGGCAGGTGGTGACTTTTGAAGATATTACCCAACAGCTTTCCGACCAACGCCGCGCGGCCTGGTCGGACGTTGCGCGCCGTATCGCACACGAAATCAAGAATCCGCTAACCCCGATCCAATTGGCGGCAGAGCGATTGCGCCGCCGTTTCGGAAAACAGATCGAAGACGGTGCGGATATATTCGAACAATTGACTGGTACCATCATCCGGCAGGTCGGCGACCTTCGCAATATCGCTGACGAGTTTTCCTCCTTTGCGCGCATGCCCAAACCCGTGTTTCGTGAGGAAAATCTGGCGGACATTGTGGGGCACGCAGTTTTCCTTTTCGAGGTAGCCAACACCGACATCGAGTTTCGGTTTGAGCCGCAAGTTGCCGGCGCGATTCCTATGTTTGCCGATCGTCGGCAACTCGGCCAGGCGGTTACCAATATCCTGAAAAACGCTGTTGAATCGATTGAGCAGCGCAGAGCAAATTCAGGCAATGACAGTCCCAAAGGACAGATCAGGGCATTGATCAAAAGCGAGGCCGGCAAATTGGCGATACATATCGCGGATAATGGAACCGGCCTGCCAAGCGACCGTGAACGCATTGCCGAGCCTTATGTGACGACACGCGCGACGGGATCCGGGCTGGGGCTGGCCATTGTGAAGAAGATTGTCGAAGAGCATCAAGGAACGCTTGGTTTCGACGATAATCCGGATGGTGGCGCAATCGTAACCATGAGCTTTGACTTGGCGCGGCTTGATGCAATCGCAACGGGCAGCATCAACAGCGAAACCCACGACAATCGAAATTCAAAAGCAGAGTAGGGCAGGAAATGGCGCTCGACATCCTCATTGTCGATGATGAACAGGATATTCGTGAATTGGTGGCCGGGGTCTTGTCAGACGATGGTTATGAAACACGAACTGCAGCCTCCGCAGAAGCCGCTCTGGAAGCGTTTGACGAGCGATTGCCTTCGCTCGTCCTGCTCGATGTGTGGTTGCGTGGTTCGAGCATGGACGGGCTCGAACTGCTCAAGCTGTTCAAGGAACGCGATGCAAATGTGCCGGTGATCGTATTTTCAGGGCACGGCAATATCGACACCGCTGTTGCCGCGATTTCATCGGGTGCGGTCGACTTCATCGAGAAGCCGTTCGAAGCGGAAAAGCTCCTCCATCTGGTCGCGCGCGCTACCGAAACACAGCGGCTGCGCCAGGAAAATGAAACACTCCGTGCCTTGGTTGGGCAAGCAGAGGAACTGACCGGTGCGTCTGCAGCGATAAACGCAGTACGCGCGACCCTTAAAAAGGTTGCTGGAACAGGAAGCCGCTTGTTGATTACCGGACCTGCCGGTGTCGGCAAGGAAGTCGCGGCGCGCTTGCTGCACAGTTGGAGCCCGCGTGCCGAAGCGCCTTTCATCACCATAAGCGCTGCACGGTTGAGCCCGGATCGGTTCGAAGAAGAATTGTTTGGCATCGAGGAAAACGGCCAGTTGATCCAGGCCGGCATGCTTGAGCGCGCCCATGGCGGAACTCTGTTCCTCGACGAAGTGGCGGACATGCCCTGGACAACGCAGGGTAAGATTTTGCGGGTGCTAACCGAGCAAAGCTTTATCCGAGTGGGTGGCAATCGCCCGGTCCGAGTAGATGTACGTTTTGTTTCAGCGACCGCACGCGATCTTCAGGGCGAGATCGCGAATGGCCGTTTCCGCGAGGACCTGTTTTACCGGTTGAACGTGGTTCCGGTGGCCATCCCGCCATTGTCCGAACGGCGCGAGGACATACCTGCGCTGGCAAGCCATTATGCTGCTCGTTTCGCCGTTGAGCACCGCGTTCCAGCGCCTTCGATATCGGACGATGCAATCGCGGCGCTGCAGGCCTGCGATTGGCCAGGCAATGTCCGCCAGTTGCGCAATATCATAGAACGGACCATCATCCTCGCCCCGGCAGACCGGCTTGAACGGATTGACGCCGATATGCTGCCCAGTGAAATCAACGGCATTCATCCCGCCTATGGCGGCCAAATGAATTCCATCATGGGTTCGCCCCTGCGCGAAGCGCGTGAGGCATTCGAGCGCGAATATCTTCAAGTCCAGATACGCCGCTTCTCAGGAAATATTTCCAAGACGGCATCCTTCGTGGGAATGGAACGTTCAGCGCTGCACAGGAAACTCAAGCTCTTGGGTATTGTCGTGCGCAAAGGCAGTGAGGAAGGGGAGGACGAAGAATATTGATCGCACCCTTCGCGAAAGTTTCAATCTGATCGCAGACAATTCGCGCAATTTTCATATTCGCGCAGTTACATTTTGATGTTATGTATACGATAACCGGCCATAATTGGCGGGCACAGGTAAGTTCTCCCGACCCAAAAGCATAACAGGAAAGCATAATGACTGAAAAGAATAACGGCCTCCAGGACCTGTTCCTGAACTCTCTCCGCAAATCCAAAACACCTGTCACGATGTTCCTTGTCAAAGGCGTCAAACTGCAAGGCGTAGTGACGTGGTTCGACAATTTCTCGGTCTTGCTGCGCCGCGATGGTCAGTCGCAACTGGTGTACAAACACAGCATTTCGACAATCATGCCTTCACAGTCGCCCGATCGAGCTCCATTCGATGCCATGATGGCAAATGTGCAGCACCGCCCTGGAATGCTTCAGGACGTTTTCCTGTTTGCAATGCTCGACAAGCAGGAACCTGTGACGACTTTCCTTGTTAATGGCGTGATGCTTCAAGGTTCGATCGCCGCTTATGACCTGTTCTCGTTGTTGCTCGAACGCGACGGCACCATGCAACTGGTCTACAAGCATGCAGTGTCGACTATCCAACCTCTGCGCACGGTTAATCTTGCCGAATACAACAAGGATGCCGACGGAGGAGATGATTGAGCGTCTTCAACCGTAACGAAGACGACGGTTTTTCCCGCGGCACCGCCACAATCATCGCTTACCCTGAATTGCCCGGCACCGCGTCGGGCAATGCAGAATATCGTTTGGAAGAGTCTATAGGTCTGGCCGCCGCAATTGGCTTGGAAGTGATAGACGCGCGACATTACCGGGTTCGCTCCCCCCGCGCAGCGACCTTGCTGGGGGGAGGGCAAGTTGAAGAGCTAACACAGCTGGTTGAAGACAAGGGCGCCGAGCTACTGATAATCGATGGCGCGCTGACGCCGATCCAGCAGCGCAACCTTGAAGATCGGGTGAAAGCCAAGGTCATCGACAGGACGGGCTTAATCCTCGAAATATTTGGGGAACGTGCAGCGACGGCGGAGGGCCGGTTGCAGGTCGAACTGGCGCACTTGGATTATCAGGCGGGCCGCTTGGTACGCAGCTGGACCCACCTTGAGCGGCAGCGAGGTGGCTTTGGTTTCCTCGGCGGGCCTGGTGAAACACAGATTGAGGCTGACAGACGGATGATCCGTGATCGCATGGCGCGTCTGCGCCGCGAGTTATCGCAGGTTCAGCGGACGCGCGGCATTCATAGGGCACGCAGGAAAAAGGCCCCTTGGCCGACTATAGCGCTTGTCGGCTATACTAACGCAGGCAAATCCACCCTTTTCAATCGCCTGACCAAGGCGTCGGTGCTCGCAGAAGATTTGCTATTCGCGACGCTCGATCCGACAATGCGGCAGGTCAAACTTCCCGGCGTGGAAAAGGCGATTTTGTCCGACACGGTTGGTTTCGTTTCCGATTTGCCAACACAGTTGGTCGCCGCCTTTAGGGCGACGCTCGAAGAAGTCACTAGCGCTGACTATATCGTCCACGTCCGCGACATCGCCCATCCATCGACTGAAGCGCAACGGGCGGACGTGTTGTCGATCCTGCATGAATTGGGGATTGAGGAAAATGGGGAAGGGGACAGTCCCCCCATTATCGAGCTTTGGAACAAGAGCGACAAACTGCCCGCAGATGCAAAAGAGCATCTGGAGGAAGTGGCGCGACGCACGCCAAACTGTTTCCTTGTATCTGCGCAAACGGGCGACGGCGTATCCGTCTTTGTTGAAGATCTTGCTGCGCGAATTTCGGCCGAAGGTGTTCAACGAAATCTGGTAATCGATGCCTCGAAAGGTGATGTGCTCGCTTGGTTGCACGCCAAAGGTCAGGTCAATGCGGTCGCGGAAAAGGCAGGGGAGTTGCATATTATCGCGACGCTTACCCCGCGCGCCTGGGGACAATATGACAAGCTCTACATGTCTGTCTAAGCCTTCTCCTCCTTTTTGACCCGCTTCCAAAGCTCCTCTTTAGCTTCCAGATCAAGTTCGACGAATTGGTCGCCTGCAATCTCTTCCATTGCTCGGAAACGGCGTTCGAACTTACCGTTTGCCGCTTTCAATGCGCTTTCGGCATCAACACCCGATAAACGGCACACATTCACAGCAGCAAAAAGCAGATCGCCAGCTTCCTCTGCGATGTGCGCGGGATTACTGGCGTCACGCAGTTCGGCGATTTCTTCCTCCAGTTTGACTATCGCGTCGTCGACATTGTCCCAATCGAAACCTGTCCGCGATGCACGTTTCTGAAGTTTCTGCGCGCGAAGCAAAGCCGGCAAAGCATTGGCGATATCCGCCAGCGCAGATGTATCGCTTGATTTATTATGGCGCTCAGCTGCTTTGATAGCTTCCCAGTTGGTGACGACGGCATCGGCGGTATCGGCCGATACATCGGCAAAGACATGCGGGTGGCGCCGGACCATCTTGGCACTGATCCCATCAATCACATCCTGCAAATCAAACAATCCAGCTTCCTGAGCCATCCGGCTGTGAAACACGACTTGGAGCAGCAAATCGCCAAGTTCATCCTTGAGCGCCGCCATATCGTTTCGCTCAATCGCATCGGCCACCTCATAGGCTTCCTCGATGGTGTACGGGACGATAGTCGAAAAATCCTGCTCAAGATCCCAAGGGCAACCCGTCACGGGCGTGCGCAGTTTGGCCATGATTTCAGACAGTTTTTCAATCGAGGGGGGTGTCATCGACATTCCATCTTTAAGTGCGATAATATATATTATGTTAAGTATCACATCTTTACGGATTAAGCTTCAGGGCTGAAGTTCCATCACATCCCCTTTCACTGTCCAGCTTGAAAAGCTGTCGAGAAAGTTCATTCCAACAACATTGGTGTCGCCAAAATTCTCTGCAATGACGACCTGGTGGTCATCGATCTGCAAATCACCAATACGAAATTCGCGTACATCGCCTAGTTTTGCACTGATGATACCGTTGGCGGTTTCCAGTTCGGTGGTACGTCCATCGAGCTTAACTTTGGCCGCGGCAGCCAAATCAGCGCCAATGGCCGTTGTCGATGCACCGCTATCGACCATGAAGTCATCAGACTGGCCGTTTACCGATGCGCGAAGCCAGAAATGGCCGTCATCCTGTCGAACCAGACGCAATGTTTCACCTGCCATGCTTTGGCGCGGTGCACCGGTCAGTTCGCCTTTTACACGGTTCCACATCATGGAAAGCTCGGGCCGAAAGCTAAACCCGATGAAAACCAGCGCAAAAATGACTGCCCAAGCGCCGATCATTTTTGCATATTGGCGCAGTGGCAAACGCCGCGCGATCAAACCACTCGCAATCAGCACTAGAATAATAAGAGCATAAACGGCTTCGGGTGTTGCAAGGCGGTCCATATTAGGCAGCCTTGCTGAACAACCTGAAGAAATTGCTCGTAGTTTGCGCCGCAAGGCTTTCTATTTCGATATTTTTCAGTTCCGCAAGGAAGCGCGCCGTATCGCTCACAAAGGATGGCTCACAGGTCCTTCCGCGGTGTGGAACTGGTGCAAGGAATGGAGAGTCGGTCTCGATCAAGAGCCGATCGTCAGGAATTGTTTGAGCGATTTCCTGCAAATCCTTGGCATTTTTGAACGTCACAATGCCTGACAGCGAAATGTAAAGCCCCAGATCAAGCGCGATACGGGCGAAATCGGCGCTGGCGGTGAAACAATGGATGACGCCTGAATAGGCACCCTGCTCCATCTCCTCGCGCATGATACGCGCCGTATCTTCCTCTGCATCGCGGGTATGGACGATGATTGGCAATCCGCTTTCGCGCGCTGCAGCGATATGCTGCCTGAAACAGGCTTGCTGCTGTTCGCGATCACTATAATCATAATAATAGTCGAGCCCGGTTTCGCCGATACCGATTACGTCCGGATGCCGCGCTTTTTCGACCAGTTTTGCAGATGTCATGTCACCATGCTGGTCGGCTTCGTGCGGGTGAATGCCTACCGATGCCCAAACAGCTGGTTCACGTTCCGCAAGTCCGATCACCGCATCCCATTCGCTTTCGCGGGTGGATATGTTGAGCATGCCCTGAACGCCATTCGCCCGCGCGCGCGCCAGCACCTCCCTCTCCTGCTCGACCAGGCCCTTGTAATTCAGGTGGCAGTGGGAATCGATAAACATGCATCAATCCTCTGCGGGCAATTCCAGACGCGGGAAAATCGGGGTTGGTGGCGCTATGGTGACGCCTGAACTTGCCAGACGGGCGTAATAGTCCTGATCGTTCAATGCTGCATAATCCCGGCCATGCGTCTCGATGCCCAGTTGGTCGAGCAATTTGGACGCCGAGGTCGGGATCACCGGCTGCACCGCAATGGCCAATGAACGCATGGCCCGCAGCAATGTTTCGAGCACCGCCTCCATGCGCGCGGGATCAGTTTTGCGCAGTGCCCAAGGCGCTTGCGCATCGATATACTGATTGCATGCAAATACGGCACGCATCCAGCTGTCCAACCCTTGCGAAAAGGCAAAGGCAGCGAATTCACGCGGTACATCATTACGACATGCATCGTCGACCAGAGCAAGCAGTTCTTCATCCTCTGCCGTCTTGACGTCACTTTGCGGCAACCGCCCTTCCAAATTCTTGGAAATGAATGATAAAGTGCGCTGCGCAAGATTGCCGAAGCTGTTCGCTAGGTCTGCATTCACCCGGGAAACGATGGCCTCGGCGCTATATGTCCCATCCTGTCCGAAGCTCACTTCGCGCATCAGGAAGTAACGCAAGGCATCGACCCCAAAGCGTTCGGCCAACTCCATCGGATCGACAACATTGCCCAATGATTTGGACATTTTCTCGCCGCGATTGAGCAGGAAGCCATGGCCAAACACTTGCTGTGGCAAAGGCAGATCGGCCGACATCAGGAACGCTGGCCAATAGACGGCGTGGAAACGGACAATATCCTTACCGATGATATGGACGTTGGCCGGCCAGAAACGGGCAAAATCACTGTTTTGATCGGGAAAACCCAATCCAGACAGATAGGTCGTGAGTGCGTCGACCCACACATACATGACATGCCCTGGCGAACCCGGCACGGGCACGCCCCAATCGAAACTGGTTCGTGATACGCTGAGATCCTTGAGGCCACCTTCGACGAAGCGCAGAACCTCATTCTTGCGGCTTTCGGGGCGTATGAAGTCCGGATTTTGGCTGTACAGCTTCAGCAGCGCGTCTTGATACTTGGACAGACGGAAAAACCAGCTTTCCTCAACCGTCCACTCGACAGGAGTGCCTTGCGGGGAGAGCTTTACACCCCCTTCACCTTCGGTAAGTTCCTCTTCGCCGTAGAAAGCCTCATCACGAACCGAATACCAGCCTTCATACCGGTCAAGATAAAGATCGCCCTTGGCTTCCATTGCCTTCCACAAAGCAATGCTGGCTTCGTGATGCTTCGCATCGCTGGTACGCATGAAGACGTCATTGGAAATATCAAGTCTGGCGCACATTTGCCTGAAATAAGACGACATTTCATCTGCAAATTCGAGTGTTTCGCGCCCTGCGGCACGAGCGGTTTGGGCCATTTTCAGGCCATGCTCGTCTGTACCGGTAACCATGCGCACATCGCGGCCCATCAAGCGCTGGAAACGGGCAATGGCGTCGGTGGCGATGGCTTCATAAGCATGGCCAATGTGGGGACGGCCATTGGGATAGGCTATCGCAGTCGTGATGTAGAAAGGTTCCGACATTTTCTTTTCTGTACAATCTTCAGGAAAACTCAGCCGCGTTTGTGCAGGCTGGCAAGCAGGTTGCCCATTTGGAGGAGAACCGCCTGTTTATCAAGTGTCAGGCCAATGGCACGTGACGCAAGCCGGTCGGCTTCATGAAAGGCATCGACTGCTGTTATCACCGCATCTGAAGCCATATCTCGGCCGACCGACGCAATTTTGACGGGAACGAAGCGCAGGAAAGCCTCATAACTGGGCTGCGCGGACTTCACCGACAGGGATTCGGCGAGTTTATGGCGCAACTTGTTGGTGGGATCGCCAGTTCGCAAAATGTCGTCAGCGATGCCTTCGATCGTTCTGAAATCCATACCTGCCAGCGAGAAAGCCTGTCCAGGTAGCCCCCGCCCTGATTGCACCAAAACGTCTACTTCGCTTTGCGACGCGTCTGGAAGAGCCCGCATCAATGCTTTGCGCATATCGTCGTCGGAAAGCGCTTCGAAGCGCAGAAGCTGACAACGCGACCGGATGGTCGGCAAAAGCCGGTCACTCGCATGACTTATGAGGATGAAATAGGTTCCGACAGGAGGCTCTTCGAGCGATTTGAGCAGGGCGTTGGCCCCTCCCCGCTCCAGATCGTCAGCTGCATCGATAATGACAGCCCGCCGGGGGCCCATGGATGGCCGCGTCGTCAGGCTGTGCTGAACCTCGCGGATCTGATCGATGGTAATGCTGCGCTTCAGCTCCGCATCCGGATCAGCTGCTTCACCATCCTTGGGGGCTTCTTTGGGCAAACGCTGAACCCAGATAATATCCGGATGGGTTTGGTGATCGACCATCGAGGCGTAGCGGTTGTCCGGATCGACGAGCATCCGTGCCGCTTCGTTCGCAAAACTTGCCTTTCCGACGCCGCGTGGTCCGGCCAATATCCAGCCATGGTGCAGGCGTCCACTGGCAAGGCCTTTGGCGATTGCTTGAAAATGCGCGTCATGTCCAAAGACCTGGCTCATGGCAGCAAGTCTGCAATCTGTTCGAATATCAAAGCCGCCACTTCTTCGGGCGTTCCGCTGGCATCGACGAGCCGCACACGCCGCGGCTCTGCTTTCGCGATCTGGCGGAATGCGTCGCGAACCCGCTGGTGGAAATCGTCATTTCGGCCACCAATTCGGTCCGAATTATCACCATCACGCGCGCGCGTCCGCTGCCGCGAAGCTTCCAGCGGAAGGTCAAGAATAATTGTTCTGTCTGGCAAATATCCAGCACTACCGATTTGGTGCAAAGCCATAATGGTTTGGTCGCTGACACCCAGGCTCGCCCCTTGATAAGCGCGGCTACTGTCAAGAAAACGGTCAGAAATGACCCAAATGCCTTTTACGCATGCAGGTTTGATCCGTTTTTCGACATGATCGCTGCGTGCTGCGGCAAACAGCAATGCTTCTGCAGCCGGCCCCCATCGATCATCGCCACCGCCGAGCAGCAGATTCCGGATCGCTTCTGCACCCTCGGTACCGCCCGGTTCGCGGGTAAGGTCAACATCCAAGCCACGCGTTTTCAATCGCTCCGCCAACATGGCGATCTGGGTAGACTTGCCCGCCCCTTCACCACCTTCGATCGATATGAACCGCCCCAATGTCACGCAATCTTGCTCCATAACCCGCGAAAACCACTCCATGCCCTCTCGACAAAGCCGGCTGCCGGAATTTCCTTTGCTGCAACAAGCGGAAAAGTACGGGTTAGTCCATCGGGATAATGTATCGACAATGCACCGATGCGATCGCCTTTCTTGAAAGGGGCTTTGATTGGGCCATGGTAGCGAACAATCAATTTGGCTTTCGCGATTTTCCCCTGAAGCCCCAGTAAGGAAACCTGTTGGGGAATAATCGCAGCAACATCGTCTTCCGTACCGAGTTGCACCGGTAACCGCGCCACTTCCTGCCCGGCGGCAAATACGGGTCGTTCCTGCCAGTTTTCGAAGCCCCAGTCCATCAATCCGCGTGCTTCTTGAACCCGGGCCTCCATCGACGGCAAACCGGCTACCACCATGATCAGGCGCCGCTCGCCGCGCTTGGCTGTGCCCACAAGACAATATCCCGCCGCGCTGCTGTGCCCGGTCTTCATTCCATCCGCACCTTCGACAGCGCCCAACAGAGGATTGCGATTGATTTGCGTGATACCATTCCAACGGAACGAGCGGCGATTGAAGTAGCGGGCAAACATATCCGGATGATCGTCCAATATGTGCCGTGCCAATATCGACAGGTCTTCGGCCGTTGAATAGGTACGGTTCCGGTCTGGCCAACCATTCACAGTCGCGAAATGGCTGTTCACCATGCCAAGACGCTTGGCGGTTTTGTTCATCTCGTCGATGAAGGCGGCTTCGCTCCCCGCAATTCCTTCTGCCAAAACAACCGAGGCGTCGTTGCCCGATAGCGTCAAAACGCCGTTCAACAGGTCGCTTATCGTGGCTTTCTGGCCCGCTTTAAGGAACATGCTGGATCCGCGGTTGTTCCACCTGGCCCATGTTGAGGGCTTTACCGCTACTGCTGTTTCAAGTTCAACCCGACCAGATTTAACAGCCTCAAAAGCGACATAAGCCGTCATCAACTTCGCCATTGAAGCCGTCGGTATGCGCTTGTTCGCAGCGCGTTCGAGCAAGACGACACCACTATCCTTGTCAGCAAGATAAGCGATCGGTGCCTGCGTCTGATAGCTGGGCGTTACCGCTCGCGCTGGCACGGCGCCAATCAATAGCATCAGGATGAAAAAGGCACGCATCCCCGGTTAGTTAACTCGCGAATGCATGCTTCGCCAGTCAAAGCTGGTCGCGGAGCAACCTTGCTTGTGGATAGCCACGCTTGCGCGCTTCACTCAGCGCCGATTGGGCTTCCTTCTCATCGCCATAAGGGCCGAAACGGACACGAAACAATTTGCCATCGGCGGCAGGCGCAACATGGGCACCCAGTTTCTTTGCCAGCACGTCAGCATTGCTGCGCGATGCAAAAGCGGCGACCTGAACCACATAACCGGCTTTGCTCACCGGCTGCACTGTGGCTTTTTTGTCGGCTGCTTTGGTCGCAACCGGGGTTACTGCCTTCACCGTTTTTGTTTTCGCTGACGCAGCTTTGGCTGCTGGAACACTAGCTGGCACCGGCGGCGTCTGTTTCGCCAGTTTTTCGCGCAAAATCTTCAGCAGTGATTCCGGGGTATCCATACGTCCGCTGGCGGCCATTCCGGAACGCAACGCTGATCGTTCATTTTCGGGCGGGTTGACGCGCCTGACGCGCACCGGGCTGGCATTCCCATCGGCAATTCCCAATTGCCGAGCGGCACCTTCGGATAGGTCAATAAGCCGCTCGTTGGTCATAGGACCACGGTCATTGATCCGCACGAGAATGGTGCGCCCCGTATCCAGAGCGGTCACCTCGACATAGCTGGGCAAGGGCAACGTCTTGTGAGCCCCGGTTATGGCAGACGGAGAAAACTCCTCTCCATTTGCCGTTTTGGTGCTGCTGCCATTGCCCGCATACCAGCCCGCCAGCCCGACTTCATCGTAAAGGGCCGTATCTGCTGGCGTATACTTGACCGAACCGACCGTGAATGGATCACCGATGGTTAGCGGATAATCCATTACCCTTTCGGACGAAGCCGAACTCACCGATGTGACGGACGTCTGGTCGGGCGTACTACACGAAGCCAGCGTCAATAACGCAATCATCGATGCTGATAGTCTAGTTTCGAACCTCATTGGCGAGCAAACCTACTGAAAGAGCGTAAAAATTGGAGCAGTTATAGTCCAATATCGCGCGATAGTTGCTGCCCAGTAAATATGCGGTGCGCCCTGCGCCGTCGGGCTCAATCAGCACGGCCTGCATATTGTCATCGGGCCAAACGCCATTCTGAGGCACGATCCCGCGCTGTTTCCATTCGGAAATACGCATCCAGCGACTATGGCGCGAAAACACCCGGGCGCAGCGCGTAGGAGCCAGTGAACTGCGCACGGAATTGCGATCAAAGGTGGCTGGTACATTGACGGCAAAGCCCCAAGGTTCATTCCTGCGCCATCCGGCATTCAACAGATAGTTGGCGATCGATGTCATCGCATCGACTTCACTTTTCCAGATATCTGCATATCCATCGCCATCGCCATCACGGGCCAGGCGCAGATAAACGGACGGGAGGAATTGCGGCCTGCCAAGTGCCCCTGCCCAGCTCCCCGTAATTGCATAGGACGGCACGCCGCGATCGATCATCTTCAAGACTGCAACAAGTTCCGCTTCGAACAATTCCCGGCGGCGACCTTCAAAGGCCAATGAAGCGAGCGCGTCGGGCGCATGGAAATTCCCCATAACCGCGCCATAGTTGGTCTCATGACCATATATCGCGATCATCACTTCTTCCGGGACGCCGGTTTCGTTTTCGATCCTCTGTAAAAGCGGACGCAATTCTCGATATTTGGCACGGCCGCGATTGATCCGCGCTGCATCCACATGTTTCAGGCGATAGGGTTCAAAATCCGGGATTGCGGCATTACCCGGCGTTTCGGGTTGCCCGCGATCCAACTGCACCACCCTTGGCAGATATGTCAGCGTGGGCATCACCCTGTCGAGCGTTGCCTTGCTGACACCTTCCCGTTCAGCACGTGCGCGTACCGATTGCAGATATTGCCCAAAGGCATGTGAATGGCTTTGCTGGGGCAAAGTCGGAGCCGATTGTTGTGCCGACAGGGCTGCGGGGGGGCTTGCAATGGCAAGCAACAAGGCCGCAGCGATACCATCCACCGGCCATTTCCCTATATGCAACGCCACTTGTTCCTCCAATTGCCCGACTGCCAAGTGATAACATGGAAAAATTTCGGCGGACAGGAAAACTGCGCAACCTGGCGTAAAATGCGCACTCATTGGCGAGCCTTGGCTATTGAGAGCCGGAGCGGTCACAATACTTGCCAGCGCCCAGATTCCTGTCTAGGGCCGCTCCCGAAGCGGACAGGTGGCCGAGTGGTTTAAGGCAGCGGTCTTGAAAACCGCCGTGGGTGCAAGCTCACCGTGGGTTCGAATCCCACCCTGTCCGCCACTTTCCAGACATTTCGAGCATCCGCAATTTACACGCGGATAATTGTTTAGGTGATCGTGACCGAGCGTTCTAGGCTGCTTGTCCAAGGCCTGCGGTTTTTGCCCTCGCCGGTCCTGAAAGGAACACCGAGATGAAAACGACGCTGGAAATAGCAATCGCCGCATTTGCCTTAACAAGCATGGGAACAGCGTCTGCAGCCGAGTCCGCCGCGCCTTTTGCGACCGATGTTTCCGGATCATCGGTTGTATGGGGCGGCTGCCCGCCGATCTTTACCGGCGCCTGCCAAATGACAGTGCTACAGGGCGATCCTTCAAAGCCCAATTCGGACGTCGTATTGAAAGTCGGTCCAGGCAACACCCTGCCCTTGCACAAGCACAGTTCAGCAGAGCGAATGATCCTTTTGACCGGCGAAATGCAGGTTAAATATGATGGCTCTGAGGCAGTGATCCTGAAGCCATCGCATTACGCATATGGTCCAGCAGGCCTGCCGCATGTCGCCTCCTGCATTAGCGATGTTGCCTGCACATTGTTTATCGCGTTCGAGGGTGCTGTGGATGCGGAATTGGTTCCCCAACCCGGACATTGAGTTTCGAAAACAGCGAAAAGGCTGAGTGGATTTTCCGGATTGCCTCCTCATAAGAGTATGATCGAATTCCCATGATCATTACAGCCACATTGGTTGCAATATCTCAAGCCAACAAAGGTATCGTTACAGACAGTACAGTTAACCTGAGCATTTATATTTATTGTATTTCAATTATATAAGATGCTCGCTGCGGAGCTATCTATATGACTTCGGCGTTTCACGCCTTCCGCTTTCAGAGCACAATCTTGATCTAAATCAAATCAATTATGAACCAAATCGCACATCATTATTCATGCAATGCGTTGGGGAGTGGGTGGCATGGAATACACCGATCAAAACTTCATTCCATTTCTAATGGTGGGACTTATCCTGATTGTGAACCTTGGTACATGGATGATGGACAATCCATGCAATCCGGCGTTGAGCTCGGCTATAATGTCCGGCGGCGCACTTTGGTTCATCTACCTCGCGATGCGACAAGGTAGCTGATACCGCTTATTCAGGCTCGTTCCGCCGCTATCGGAAACGGTTCGCTGATCCAGCGCGTGACGTCTCGCATGCGGCGTGCAGGGTGGGTCATTGCCCACCCATTTCGAAAGACTATTTCTCTTCCGCCAATTGCCCGCCGTTGGAAGCGTTTTCGCCGAATGCGCTGGTGGTGCCGTCGATCATCATCTGGATCTCTTCATTGGCATATTTTTCGGCATCGGCTTGCTTCGAACCAAAGCTTTTTTCCGATTTTACCAGCATTTCAAAATAGGTCTGCCGTTCAGTCGGACAGGCCTTCTGGATCGCGTCATTGAATTCAGCACCCGATTTCTTGACCTTTACCGCTTCGTTATGCTCGCGGATCAGGCAGTTGTTGAAGCCCTTGCGCGCGTCATCGAGCGGATCGCCCTTCATGGCTGCCATGTTGAGCGCCATGGCCAGCGCCAAGCTTGTCATCATCATAAGCTGTTGCTCCCCAGTTTGTGCGAACGTTGACTAACGTCTTCCCCGCACCGTGGTTATCACAACGCTGCGGGATGCTGCAATGTTCCATATTGCAACTGAATCGTCGCTGAACCCTTGGTTTAGCGGATGCGTTTTCCACCTTTTACAACTGCGTCGACCGACTCGAGTTCGCGGACATTGGCGAGCGGATCGCCATCGACCGCAATGATATCGGCAAAACGGCCGACCTCAATCGCGCCAACATCCTTTTCACGACCCAGCGCCTGCCCCGCGTTTCGCGTCGCGGCCTGGATCGCTTCGAGCGGACTCATGCCATATTCGACCATCACCCGAAACTGCTTGCCGATTTCGCCATGCGGCATCACGCCAGCGTCGGAGCCAAAGACCATCTTCACGCCTGCCTTGTGCGCCTTGCGGAAATTGTCGCGCTGGATCTGCGCGACTTCGCGATCCTTGCGCAAATTATCCTCCAGCACGCCATTTTTCGCGCCTTCGGCCTGCGTATATTCGGTGTTGTAGATATCCATCGAGAACCAAACCGGGCGGGCACGTGCAGCCGCCAGCTTGATGCCTTCATCGTCGACAAGGCTGGCATGTTCGATGGTGTCGATACCGGCCTTGATCGCGGCCTTGATGCCATCCGCGCCATGGGCATGCGCCGCAACGCGGACGCCCCATTGATGTGCCTCTTCGGCGATTACCCGAAGATGATCCTCGGAAAGCTGCTGCTGACCGGGTTCGGTGTTGCGCGAGAACACCCCGCCGGTCGCACATACCTTGATGACCTCGGCGCCATATTTGCGTTGGCGGCGAACCTGATAACGCAATTCATCCGGGCTATCGCCAATGCCCTCTTCCTTCTCAGGCTTTTCAAGGCTGGGGGGCAGGAAGGTGGAATCGCAATGGCCACCGGTTGCGCCGAGCGCATAGCCCGCGGGCACGATCCGCGGCCCAACCGCATAGCCATTTTCAATTGCTTGTTTGAGTCCGATATCGTTGCGGTTGTCCGAACCCACATTACGGACGGTGGTGAAACCGGCATCGAGCATGGCCTTGGCACTGCCGACCGCGGTCATGCCCCAGAAGCTATCGGTAAATTCGAGGCCGCGATAGCCACCGATGTCGGCAGGACCATCGAGGTGGACGTGCATGTCGATCAGGCCGGGAAGCAGCGTTTTGTCACCCAGATCGATATGGGTAACGTCGGCGCCCCACTTGACTGTGCGGGCATCGGCAATGCTTGCAATGCGGCCATTATCGTCCACGAAGATGGCGGGATGCTCGACCATCTTGCCAGTCATTACGTCGAGCATACGCGCGCCGGTGATGACGGTGTTGGCGAGCGCGGAAGTGGATTGAACCGCCAATATCGCAGCTGCACCCGTTGCCAAAAGTCGCGCTTTGCCGCGCAGGTTATCAGTCAATTTCATGAGTTTTGCCTCCCGAATCTGTTGCCTGAACTTAGGCAGATCGGGAGGCGAAATGACAATGATTTTTACATCGATGATGTATTAGCGATGACTCGCATCAAATGTGCAGCGCCTTCCCATAGGCTCCTAGCACGCTCTCATGCATCATTTCGGAAAGCGTCGGATGCGGGAAGACGGTGTGCATGAAATCAGCCTCTACCAGTTCGGCGGTCTTGCCGATGGTATAGCCCTGGATCAACTCGGTAACCTCTGCGCCGACCATATGCGCGCCGAGCAGCTCGCCGGTCTTGGCATCGAATACGGTCTTGATGAAGCCCTCTGCCTCACCCAACGCGATCGCCTTGCCGTTGCCAATGAAGGGGAAATTGCCGACCTTCACCTCATAGCCCTCTTCCTTGGCCTTCGCCTCGGTCAGGCCGACGCTGGCGACCTGCGGATGGCAATAAGTGCAGCCAGGGATATTCTTCGCGTCCATCGCGTGCGGATGGCCGCCTGCAATGGCTTCGGCAGCAATCACGCCTTCGTGGCTAGCCTTGTGCGCAAGCCAGGGTGGCGCCGTGACGTCACCGATGGCCCATAGGCCGGGTACATTGGTGCGGCACATCGGGTCGGTCTTGATATGCCCGCGTTCGGTTTCGACGCCCAGCGCCTCCAGCCCGATATTCTCGGTATTGGGAACGATGCCGATGGCAACGATGCAGTGGGTGAATTCGCTCTTGGCGACCTTGCCATCCTTGTCCTTGATTTCGGCGGTGACGCCGCTGGCAGTGGCCTTCAATGACTGCACTCCTGCCCCGGTCAGGATGGTCATGCCCTGTTTCTTCAGTGCCTTTTCGAGGAAGGTTGAAACGTCCGCATCTTCAACCGGTACGATGCGGTCCATCATCTCGACGACGGTC